>Ga0193717_1000281_pt1 | contig 37870 bp, 34 predicted proteins | sample U2c2metaG_FD_145900 | JGI IMG/M metagenome (GOLD analysis project Ga0193717, IMG submission 145900) | Soil microbial communities from a riparian zone of the East river system, Colorado, United States - U2c2 | ecosystem: Environmental > Terrestrial > Soil > Riparian zone | place: USA: East River... | reverse complement strand
TCCGCTATCGGGATGCTCAATCCCGTGTGCTACGAACAGTCCCTGACAGGCACAGCGAAAGCTGCTTGAAGACCTGTCCACTGTTCGGGGGGAACCTCAGTGCGGCTCCGATCGCCCCAGCCATCGGACCGCGCACCCCGAAGCGATCGTTCCCGTGTAACCAGCGGTAAGAAGCCGAACAGCGAACCGAGCCACTAGACAGCCTCTCGACCAAGTAACAGCCGAAAGGGCGGCGGCCCCCCCGAGGCCGCCGCCGCCCCAGACTCCCTACTTCCGGTTGTACAGACGCATCGTGAGCGAGCCGAAGATCGCGATCAGCACTACGCCCGACACCAGGACCCACGTGATCTCACCGGCGTCCGGGGCGCCAGCCATCAAGCCGCGCACCGCGGCCACCACGTGCGTGATCGGGTTGAACTCTACGAAGGTCCTCAGCCAGCCCGGCATCGTGTCGGGCTCGACGAAGACGTTGGACAGGAACGTCAGCGGGAACATCACCATCATGCTCACGCCCATCACCGACTTCTCCGAGCGCAGGAACAAACCGAACATCGTCCAGATCCAGGAGAACGCGAACGAGAACGCCACCAGCAGGGCGATCCCCAACAACACCCCGGCTACGCCGCCCGCCGGTCGGAAGCCCAGGATCAGTCCGATGATCAGGATGGTCGCGGACGCCATGACGTACCGGAACACGTCGCCGAACAGTGCGCCGACGAGCGCGGCGGGGCGCCACACGGGCAAGGTCCGGAACCGGTCGAAGACACCTTTCGCGATATCGATGTTGACGCCCATCCCCGTGTACATGGTGATCATGATGACGCTGGTCACCAGGATGCCCGGCAGCAGGAACTGCAGGTACTCGGTCACCGACCCGGCCAGCGCGCCACCGAACAGATAGGTGAACATCAGCACCATCATGATCGGGAACGCGGTGACGTCGAACAACTGCTCGGGCACGTGCTTGATCTTCAGCATGGCGCGCCAGCCGAACGTGACCGACGCCGACCACGCGCTCGGCGGCTTCGGTTGCTCACCCGCGGCGAGCACCGCCCCCAGGCTCTCGGCCGCGGGAGTGTAGTTGCTGACCGGGGCTTCTGTAGTGGCGGTACTCATGACGCCTCCTCGTCCGCTCCCGGGCGCCGGAACGCTCCGCAAGCTCCGCTCCACCGGCACCCGTCGCGGGCTCGGTGCCGTCCTGAATATCGATGATTCGCTCCGCAAGCTCCGCTCATGCCGCAACCTCCTGCAAGTCGGTCAGTGCCAGGAAAACCTCGTCGAGGGTCGGCTGGCCAAGAGAGAAGTTGTCGACCTTGATGCCGGCCCGCGCCAGCTCGGACAGCGCGCGGGACGCCTGCTCCGCCGCCTCGAGGTCGGAGTCCTTGCCGGAAAGCTGGGCCGTCAACGCGACCGGGTCCGCGTCGAGCTGCACGCCCGTGCCCAGCACGGTGGTAAGCACGGTCAACGCGCTCTCGCGCTGACCGGCGTCGCGCAGCCGGACATGGATGGCGCCCGCGCCGACCGACGCCTTCAGCTCACCCGGCGTGCCTTCCGCGATCACCTTGCCGTGGTCGATCACCGCGATCCGGGACGCCAACTGGTCGGCCTCGTCCAGGTACTGCGTCGTGAGCAGGACTGTGGTGCCCTGCGCGACGATGATCCGCACGATGTCCCAGACCTGGTTGCGGCTACGCGGATCCAGGCCGGTGGTCGGCTCGTCGAGGAACAGCACGTCCGGCGTCTTCAGAATGCTCGCGGCGATGTCGATCCGCCGCCGCATCCCGCCGGAGTAGTTCTTCACCTGCCGGTCCGCGGCGTCGGTCAACCCGAACGCGTCCAGCAGCCGCGCGGAACGCTCCCGCGCCGCGGGCTTGCGGTGCCCGAGCAACCTGCCGAGTAGCACCAGGTTCTCGGTCCCGGTGAGGTCCTCGTCGACCGACGCGTACTGCCCGGTCAGGCTCACCATCGCCCGCACGGCGTCGGCCTCGCGCACGACATCCTTGCCGAACACACGCGCCTCACCGCCGTCCGGCCGCGCCAGCGTCGCGAGCATCCGCACCGCCGTGGTCTTGCCGGCGCCGTTCGGGCCGAGCACCCCGTACACCGTGCCGGCCGGCACCGAAAGATCGACGCCGTCGACGGCCCTGGTCTTGCCGAACACCTTGACCAGCCCTGACGTCTCGATCGCCAGCTCGCTCATGGCGTCCCCTCACCCGCTGCGGACGCCGGAACGCTCCGCGGGCTCCGCTCCACCGGCGCCCTTCGCGGGCTCCGTGACGCCATGAACATCGATGATTCGCTCGCAGGCTCACTCATGTCATTCCCCTCTCATGCGACGTACGGTCGCGCCGCGCGCCCCGCGCGCAGCGCCTGGCTCCACCAGACGAGCTGGTCGAGCATGTTCGTGACAGCCGGTTCGTCGTCCTGCCGGACCTCTGTGGACATCAGGTCGCGCGACACCTCGTCGCGCACCACCACCGTGTGCAGCTCCGCGAACACCACCCGCAGCGCGGCCACCGCGTGGTGTCCGCGCGACCGGCAGCCGTAGGAGACGAACCCGACCGGCTTCGCGTGCCACTCGTCGTAGGCGAAGTCGATCGCCTGCTTCAGCGACGCCGGGAAGCTGCGGTTGTACTCGGGCGTGACGACGACGAACCCGTCCGCCCTGTCGATCGCCGCCGTGAACCTGTTCATCTCCGCCGTCACCTCCTCCGGGTACCGGTTCGGGAAGTCGAACTCGGCCAGGTCGAGGACGCTCAGGTCGACGTCGTCGCGCTGCTTCGCCCGGTCGACGAACCAGCGGGCGACCGCGTCGCCGACCCGCCCCTCCCGGGTACTGCCGACGATCACCGCGATCCGCTGCTGTGCGTCCATACCCCGTAGGCGCTAGATCGCCCGCTAGATCTGATCCAGCGGGACGCGAGAGAGCGCGCATCCCGCGGGATGCGCGCTCTCTGTGTGAGGGATCAGGCGGAGACTTGCTCGTTCAGCAGATCGGCCAGCGCGCTGACCACACGCAGCGCCGGGGCCTCCGCGCCGGTCAGGTCGGCCAGTTCGACGACCGCCTTGAGGATCACGTCGAGCTCGAGGGGCTTGCCCTTCTCCAGGTCCTGGAGGGTGGACGTCTTGTGCTCGCCGGCCCGCTCGGCGCCGGCCATCCGACGCTCGATGGAGATCTCCGGGTGCGACCCGAGGCGGGCGGCGACGTCGAGGGTCTCGCGCATCATCTGGACGACGAGCTCCCGCGTCGTCAGGTGCTGGCAGATGCCGGCCATGGTCGCCCTGGTCAGCGCACTGATCGGGTTGAACGCGATGTTGCCCATGAGCTTGAGCCAGATGTCCTTGCGCAGGTCCGGCTCGACGGGGCACTTGAGCCCGCCCGCGATCATGGCCGCCGAGAAGTCCGTGCACCGCCGCGAGATCGTCCCGGTCGGCTCACCGATCGAGAAGCGGGTGCCCTCGAGGTGTTTGATCACGCCGGGGGAGGAGATCTCGGTGGCGGCGTACACCACGCACCCGATCGCCCGCTCCACCGGCAGCGCGGCGCTGACCGCGCCCGCCGGGTCGACGCTGTTGATGCGGTAGTTCCGGTACTTGCTCTCCAGGCCGTGGAAGTACCACCACGGGATGCCGTTCTGCGCCGCGACGAGAGTGGTCTCCTCGTGGAGCAGTGGCTTGATCATCGGGCCCGCGTCCGCGTACCTGTTGGCCTTCAGACCGAGGAAGACGTGGTCGACCGGGCCGACTTCCGTCGGGTCGTCGGTGGCGTTCGGGCGGGCTGTGAAATCACCGCGCGGGCTCATCACTCGAACACCGTCCGCACGGATCTTCTCCAGGTGGGGGCCTCTGGCGATGAGATGAACCTCGACTCCAGCTCGGTGCAGCGCGGCACCGACGTACGCGCCGATGGCGCCGGCCCCAAGAACAGCAACTTTCACCGCAAGCTCCGTTCTTGTGTACGGTTCGTATGCAGCATACAGTATGGAGTATCAGCGAAATCGGGACTGGTGCAACGGGGATGTCATACGGTATGCAGTATGCCGAGACCTTTAAGAGGAGATGACGCACAGATGGCTTCAACGGCTCAGACGACGCCAGGGGGCGGGACCTCGGACGACCAGCCTGAGATGATCTCCGGCGGACATCTGGTGGCGAAGGCGCTCAAGGCCGAGGGCGTGGACGTGATCTTCACGCTCTGCGGCGGACACATCATCGACATCTACGACGGGTGTGTCGACGAGGGCATCGACGTGATCGACGTCCGCCACGAGCAGGTGGCCGCCCACGCCGCGGACGGGTACGCACGGATCACCGGCAAACCCGGCGTCGCCGTGGTCACCGCAGGCCCCGGCACCACCGACGCGATCACCGGAGTGGCGAACGCGTTCCGCGCCGAGAGCCCGATGCTGCTGATCGGCGGTCAGGGCGCGCTCGCGCAGCACAAGATGGGCTCACTGCAGGACCTGCCGCACGTCGACATGATGAACCCGATCACCAAGTTCGCCGCAACGGTGCCCAGCACCGCGCGCGCCGCCGACCTGGTGTCCATGGCCTTCCGCGAGTGCTTCAACGGCGCGCCCGGCCCCTCGTTCCTGGAGATCCCGCGCGACGTGCTCGACGCGCAGGTGCCGCTGTCGGAGGCACGCATCCCCGCCGGCGGCAAGTACCGCGCCTCCACCAGGTCGATCGGCGACCCGGCGGCCATCGAGCGGCTCGCCGATCTCGTTGTACAGGCGGAGAAGCCGTGCGTCCTGCTCGGCAGCCAGGTATGGACCACGCGCGGCACCGACGCGGCGGCCGAGTTCGTCCGCACGCTCAACGTGCCGGCCTTCATGAACGGCTCCGGCCGGGGCACCCTGCCACCCGGCGACCCGCACCACCTGCAGCTCGCGCGCCGCTACGCGTTCCAGAACGCCGACCTGATCCTCATCGTCGGCACCCCGTTCGACTTCCGGATGGGTTACGGCAAGCGGCTTTCGCAGTCGGCCACGGTCGTGCAGGTCGACCTGGACTACCGCACGGTCGGCAAGAACCGCGACATCGACCTCGGCATCGTCGGCGACGCGGGCGCCGTGCTCGCCGCGGTCACCCAGGCCGCCTCCGGCCGGGAGGACAACGGCGCGGTCGGCCGCAAGGTGTGGCTCGAGGAGCTGCGCGCCGTCGAGACCAAGGCGTTCGAGAAGCGGTTGCCGCGTCAGCTCTCCGACTCGACGCCGATCGACCCGTACCGCCTCGTGCACGAGATCAACGAGTTCCTCACCGAGGACTCGATCTACATCGGCGACGGCGGCGACATCGTCACCTTCTCCGGTCAGGTCGTGCAGCCGAAGTCGCCAGGCCACTGGATGGACCCCGGTCCACTCGGGACACTCGGCGTCGGCGTGCCGTTCGTGATGGCGGCCAAGTACGCCCGGCCGGACAAGGAGGTGGTCGCGCTGTTCGGCGACGGCGCCTTCTCGTTGACCGGCTTCGACTTCGAGACGCTGGTCCGCTTCAACCTGCCGTTCGTCGGGATCGTCGGCAACAACTCGTCGATGAACCAGATCCGCTACGGCCAGATCCAGAAGTACGGCGCGGAGCGCGGCCGCGTCGGCAACACGCTCGGCGACGTCCGGTACGACGAGTTCGCCAGGCTGCTCGGTGGCTACGGGGAAGAGGTCCGTGATCCCAAGGACATCCGGCCCGCGCTGGAGCGCGCGCGGGAGAGCGGACTGCCCTCGCTGATCAACGTCTGGGTCGATCCCGAGGTCTACGCGCCAGGGACGATGAACCAGACCATGTACAAGTAGAGGGGGCTTGGCATGAGCAAGGCACTCGAAGGTGTTCGGGTTCTCGACATGACCCACGTCCAAAGTGGACCGTCCTGCACGCAGATCCTGGCGTGGCTCGGCGCGGACGTGGTCAAGATCGAGGCGCCGAGCGGGGACATCACCCGCAAACAGCTCCGCGATCTGCCCGATGTGGACAGTCTGTATTTCACGATGCTGAACTGCAACAAACGCAGCATCACGCTGAACATGAAGTCCGACCGCGGCAAGGAACTGTTCACCGAGATGGTCGGCAAGTTCGACATCCTGGCCGAGAACTTCGGTCCCGGCGCGATCGACCGGATGGGCTTCCCGTGGGAGAAGCTGCAGGAGCTCAACCCCCGGCTCATCTACGCGTCGATCAAGGGTTTCGGCGACGGCCCGTACACGCACTTCAAGGCGTACGAGGTGGTCGCGCAGGCGATGGGTGGCTCGATGGCCACCACCGGTTTCGAGGACGGCCCACCGCTCGCGACCGGGTCCCAGATCGGTGACTCCGGCACCGGCATGCACACCGTGGCCGGCATTCTCGCGGCGCTCTACCAGCGTGAGCACACCGGGCGCGGACAGCGCGTCACGGTCGCCATGCAGCACGCGGTGCTCAACCTGTGCCGGGTGAAGCTGCGCGACCAGCAGCGCCTGGCGCACGGACCGCTCAACGAGTACCCGAACTCGGAGTTCGGCGACGAGGTGCCCAGGTCGGGCAACGCGTCGGGCGGCGGTCAGCCGGGCTGGGCGGTCCAGTGCGCGCCCGGCGGCCCGAACGACTGGATCTACGTGATCGTCCAGCCGGTGGGCTGGGAGCCGATCGCGAAGCTGATCGGCCGGCCGGAGCTGGTCACCGACAGCGAGTGGGCGACGCCGGAGGCCCGTCTTGCCAAGCTGGACAAGATGTTCCAACTGATCGAGGAGTGGACGATCGGGCACAGCAAGTGGGAGGTGCTCGCGAAGCTCAACGCGCACAACATCCCCTGCGGCCCGATCCTGTCCACCAAGGAGATCATCGAGGACACCTCGTTGGCGGACAACGAGATCGTCGTCAAGGTCGACCACCCGGAACGCGGTGAGTTCACCACGGTCGGCATGCCGATCAAACTGTCCGACTCGCCGGCCGAGGTCCGGACGTCCCCGCTGCTCGGGGAGCACAACCAGGAAATCTACGGCAAGGAACTCGGTGTCACTGTGACCGAGTTGGCCGAACTCAAAGCGAGCGGAGTGATCTGAGGATGACTGCCACACTGTCCGATGTGGACAAGGCGACGGTTCGCGCGATCCTCGCTGGGGTCAAGGCAGCCGGGCGGGACTCGTTGACCGCGCCCGAGGGCAAGTTGGTCTGCGACGCGTACGGGATCCCCACCCCGCGTGAGGGGCTGGCGGCGACGGCGGACGAGGCGGCGAAGCTCGCGGAGGAGATCGGCAAACCGGTCGCGGCCAAGATCGTCTCGCCGGACATCCTGCACAAGACCGAGGCGGGCGGCGTCGTCATCGGCGTCGACGGCGGCGCGGCCGCGGCCGCCGCGTTCGACACGATCATCGCGAACGCCAAGGCGTACAAGGCGGACGCGTCGATTGTTGGCGTGCAGATCCAGGAGATGGTTGGCGGCGGCCAAGAGGTGATCATCGGCGCCACCACCGACGGCACGTTCGGCAAGGTCGTCGCGTTCGGCCTCGGCGGCGTGCTGGTCGAGGTGCTCAAGGACGTCACGTTCCGGCTCGCGCCGCTCGACGTGGCCGAGGCGCGCTCGATGGTCACCGGCATCAAGGCCGCCGAGGTGCTCCAGGGCGCCCGCGGCGCGGAGAAGGCCGACCTCGACGCGCTGGCCGACGTGATCGAGAAGGTCTCGCGGCTGGTCACCGACTTCCCGGAGATCAGCGAGTTCGACCTGAACCCGGTGTTCGCCTCGGCGAGCGGCGCGGTCGCGGCGGACGTGCGGATCCTGTTGGAGACCGAGGAACGCGCGCAGCCCGTGCAGCACACGCAGGAGGACATCCTGCGTGCGATGAACACGATGATGAACCCGCGCTCGATCGCCGTCATCGGCGCGTCCGACCAGGCCGGCAAGATCGGCAACTCGGTCATGAAGAACCTGATCAACGGCGGCTTCGCGGGGGAGATCCATCCGATCAACCCCAAGGCCGACGAGATCATGGGCCGCACGGCGTACAAGTCGGTCGGCGACGTGCCGGGTGATGTGGACGTCGCGGTGTTCGCGGTGCCGGCGAAGTTCGTGCCGGCCGCGCTGACCGAGTGCGGCGAGAAGGGCGTCACCGCGGTGGTGATGATCCCGTCCGGGTTCGCCGAGACGGGCAACCAGGCGCTGCAGGACGAGATCGTCGAGATCGCCACGCGCTACAAGGTGCGGATGCTCGGCCCGAACATCTACGGCTACTACTACACGCCGCAGAACCTGTGCGCGACGTTCTGCACCCCCTACGACGTCAGGGGTGGCGTGGCGCTGACGTCGCAGTCCGGCGGGATCGGCATGGCCATCCTCGGGTTCGCCCGCACCACCAAGATGGGGGTGTCCGCGATCGTCGGCCTTGGCAACAAGTCCGATGTGGACGAGGACGACCTGCTGACCTTCTTCGAGCAGGACGACAACACCACGTGTGTCGCCATGCACCTCGAGGACCTCAAGGACGGCAGGGCCTTCGTCGAGACCGCACAGCGGATGACGAAGAAGAAGCCGGTCGTCGTGCTGAAGGCGGGCCGCACGGCGATGGGCGCCCGCGCGGCCAGCTCGCACACCGGCGCGCTCGCTGGCGACGACAAGGTGTACGACGACATCCTTCGCCAGGCCGGCGTCGTGCGGGCGCCGGGGCTGAACGAGATGCTCGAGTACGCGCGCGGGCTGCCGCTGCTGCCGACGCCGCAGGGCGAGAACGTCGTCATCATCACCGGCGCCGGTGGTTCTGGTGTACTGCTGTCCGACGCGTGTGTCGCGGAAGGACTGTCCCTGATGGACATTCCGCCGGACCTGGACGAGGCGTTCCGCGCCTTCATCCCGCCGTTCGGCGCGGCCGGCAACCCGATCGACATCACCGGCGGGGAACCGCCGTCGACATACGAGGCGACGATCCGGCTCGGTCTCGAGGATCCGCGCATCCACGCGCTGATCCTCGGCTACTGGCACACGATCGTCACGCCGCCCATGGTCTTCGCGGAACTGACCGCGAAGGTGGTGAACGAGTACCGCGCCAAGGGCATCGACAAGCCGGTGGTCGCGTCACTCGCGGGTGACACCGAGGTCGAGCAGGCGTGCGACTACCTGTTCGAGCACCGGGTGATCGCCTATCCGTACACCACCGAGCGACCGGTCGCGGTGCTCGGTGCGAAATACCGGTGGGCGCGGGCCGCCGGCTTGGTTGGTTAGTGGGTGCGGGAGCAGGGGCAGTAACTATTTTGGAGGTCCAATGGCGGATTCTCACAACCCCCAGGTCGTGGTCGCGGGAGAGGAGGAGCGGGTATGGCGAGCCGGCGGGCTCGAGCCCATGCCGATCCGCCCGCTGCCCGAGGCGCCACCGTCCATCCACCTGCTCGGCCCGACCGTCTTCCTGGTCGCGCTCGGCGTCGGCATGGGCGAGTCCTACATGTGGCCGCGACTGGTCCTCGTCTTCGGACCCGAGATCAGATGGCTGTTCCTGATCGGCGTCACCCTGCAGGCCGTGGTGATGCTCGAGATGGCGCGCTACGCGATGGCGACCGGGGAGAGCATCTTCTCCGGTGCGGCCCGGGTGTTCAAACCGTTGATGTGGTTCTTCTTCGTGACGGCGATCCTGGTCTACATCTGGCCGGGCCACCTGTCCGCGGGCGCGTCGGCGTTCGAGGAGATAACGGGCATACCGTGGGTCGTGACCGCCTGCGTTGCCCTGATCCTGGTCGGGATCCTGTTCAGCCTGGCCAGTGTCATCTACGACCTGCTCGAGAACGTGCTCGCCATCCTCATCGGCGTGCTCGTCGTCGGCACCGCGGTCATCGCGTCCATCGTCGGTAGCTGGGCGGACCTGGCGAGCACGCTCGGCGGCATGTTCGCCTTCGGGTACCTGCCGTCGGAGATGTTCTCCTCGTCGTGGTTCCCGATCGTGGTCGGTTCGATCGCGTTCGCCGGACCCTCCGGCATGCAGCAGATGTGGTACACGCTGCACCTGCGGGAGAGCGGCGCGGGTATGGGCGCGCACGTGCCCAAGATCCGCGGCCTGCGCAGCGCGAAGGAACAAGGGGAGATTCCTTCGCACGGCTACATGTTCGACACCGACGACCCCGCCGAGATGGCCAAGTGGCGTGGTTGGCGCAAGTGGGTCACGTTCGACGCCTTCCTGTTGTTCTGGGGCATCACGATGCTGGTGACGATCTCGTTCACCGTGCTCGCCCAGTCGGCGGCGCGGGAGAACCCGAACGTCAAGGGACTCATCGAGGGCGGTGACCGGTCGGCGGCGCTGGAAGCGATGTCGGACGCGTTCGCCTCGGCGGGCGGACCGGTGCTCGGCAGTCTCTTCTTCGGCTTCATCGCACTGATCGGGTTGAACGCGACCCTTGGTCTGTTCGACTCGTTCTCGCGCGGTCAGGCGGACATGACCTACAACCACATACCGGGCGCCAAGCGGTTCCGCCTGTCGCACCTGTATGCGGGTTTCCTGTGGGGCGTCATCACCTTCGGCATCCTCATCCTGTTGTTCGGACCCGCTGATGGACCCAGCGGGATCCTGGACATACTGGCGTTCCTCTCGTCGTTCGCCATGGGTGCCTACTGTGTGACGCTGCTGTTGGTGAACAACACGATGTTGCCGAAGCCGATCCGACCCAAGTGGTGGTCGAACGTCATCATCGGGTTCGGCGCGGTGTTCTACCTGGGCATGCTGTTCTACAGCCTGTTCAGGTTCGGTGTGGTACTGGACTGAGGATGACTGCGATGCGCCTGTTTCGTCTTGCCCAGCTCACTTTTCCCGGGCTGATAGTTGGGTTCATCGCCGGCGTGCTCGCCGGTGGGTTGGCCGCGGTCGTCGGCCAGCCCACCGGCTGGGCGCTGGTCTCCGCGCTGACGCTGGGGGTGCCGTTGGCGCTGCTCGGCGCCGGGTACACGATGCTGCTCGTCCAGGGCAGGGTGCGGCTCGGCGGGTTCGCGCCGGCCGCGCTGTACTGGCTGATCGGGTTCCCACTCGCCCGGCTGCTGCACGAGGTGCTCACCAGGTTCATCCTCACGGGTGAGGCGGCGTTACCTGCCGAGTGGCTCGGTTTCCTTGCTTACCAAGGCATCGTGAGTGCCGGCTTCGCGATCGGCTTCCTGTGGCTGCACGAGCGGATCGCGCCGCCCTACTGGCAGCGGCTCGCCGTCCACAACCCGGACGCGCGCGGGGTCTACCTGAAGTACGCGGAGCACGCGAGGATCATGTTCGAGGCCAAGCAACGGCGTCGCGCGGCGATCGGCCGCAAGACCAGCTCGTCCCGAAAGGGCTAGCAGGACACGATGAGGGTTATTCACAACTTCGACCGGGAGGGTAGGCCGCCGTGCGTCTAGCGAGGGTGGGCCGGAGGCCTGCCCGAGTGGCCGGAGACCCAGCCACCTGGACAACCCAGCCACTGACCCATGACCAGTGCCCTCGCTGCACGGCGGTCTGCCCGAGCGGTCGGTCGCGCAACCACCTCAACAACCCAGCCACGCACCCCGTTGTGAATCACCCTCTTTGAAATAGGACACGATGAACGTTCCCGTGTGGTTGTGGCTGGTGACCGTCATCGGTCTGGCGGCCGTGATCTGTCTCGACTTCTATCTCATCTCACGCAACCCGAGGGATCCGTCGCTCAAGGAGTGCACGGCCTGGATCGCCTGCTACGTGACGCTCGCAGTCCTTTTCGGACTGGGGGTCTTCGCGTTCGCGGGCGTCGAGTACGGCGGCGAGTTCTTCGCGGGCTGGATCACCGAGTACTCGCTGTCGGTGGACAACCTCTTCGTGTTCGTCATCATCATGTCGAGCTTCGCCGTGCCGAGGGAATACCGTCAGAAGGTGCTCTCGATCGGCATCGTGATCGCGCTGCTGATGCGTGGCGTGTTCATCCTCGTCGGCTACGAGGCCATCACCCGGTTCCATTGGCTCTTCTACGTCTTCGGCGCGTTTCTCGTCTACACCGCGTGGAAGCTCATGGCACACAAGGGCGAGGAGGAGGAGTTCGAGGAGAACGCGATGCTACGGCTCGCGAAGCGGTTCCTGCCCGCCACCGAGCAGTACGAGGGCGCCCGGATCACCACCAGGGTGGACGGCAGGCGGATGGTGACCCCGATGCTGATCGTGATGGTCGCGATCGGCACCACCGACCTGTTGTTCGCGCTGGACTCGATCCCCGCCATCTTCGGGCTCACCCAGCAGCCGTATCTCGTGTTCACGGCCAACGCGTTCGCCCTGATGGGGTTGCGCCAACTGTTCTTCCTGATCGGCGGGCTGCTCGACAAGCTCGTGTACCTGAGCGTCGGGCTCGCCGTCGTGCTCGGCTTCATCGGGCTGAAGCTCGTGATGGAGGCGCTGCACCACGACGGGGTCGCGTGGGCGCCGGTGATCCCGATCCTCGTCTCGCTGGCCGTCATCGTCGGCACCCTCGCGGTCACGACGGCGGCGAGCCTGTGGAAGGTCCGGCACGACCGGAAAAAGGAGCCGGCGGAGGTCTGATCAGGAGACGAGGTGGACTGGGCCGCACGGACCGCGGCCCAGTCCACCTCGCATCTCACCACTAAATCGTGGCGGATGTCTTCCTTAGCTCGTTCGCGGAGCCGCTGCGCAGGTAGTCCTCGGCCCCACGGGCCGTTTCCTTGCGCTGCTTCTCCATGGCGGTCGCGAGACCGAGGCCGAGGGGCCGGCCGTCGGCGTTGAAGCCACGCGGCGAGTTCATGAGGGACTTGAGCCAGTTACGCATCTTAGGTACCTCCATAGACCCATGGTCGCGGCGACGCGACATGGGTAGGTCGAATAAACGTGGTGTTGCTGGTGCGGGCTCAGCCCTGGTTGGGGGCGCGCCTGCGGCGGCGGGTCGGCAGCTCTGTGAGCTGCTCCTCCTGCGCACCGCTCGAGTCCCGCTGTTCGAGGTAGGACTTCCTCGTCCGCTCGGTGTGCTCGGCCATGATCCGGGCGGCGGCGTCGGCGTCCCTGTTCTCGATGGCGTCGATCAGTTTCGCGTGTTCCTGCCAGGACTGCTTGCCGCGCTGCCTGGCGATCGGCGTGTAGTACCAACGGACCCGGCGGTCCACCTGGGTCGCGAAGTCGAGCAGCACCTTGTTGCCCGACAGTTCGGTGACACAGCGGTGTACCGCGGCGTTGAGGGCGACCGCGGTGTCCACGTCGTCCGCTGCGAGCGCCTCGAAGCCCTGCTTGTTCAGGTCCCGAAGGCGCGCGATGCCCGCACTGTCGGCGTGTGTCGCCGCCAACCTTGCCGACTCGCTCTCGAGAAGCGATCGAACGGCGAGCAGCTCGTCGGCTTCCTCCGGCGTCGGCTGGTGCACGAACGCGCCGTAACCGGGCCGCAGGTCCACCCAGCCCTCGTTGTTCAGCCACTGCAGGGCCTCGCGGACCGGCTGGCGGGAGACGCCCAGCATCTGCGCCAGCTCGCTCTCCACGAGGTGCTGGCCGGGGGCCAGTCGCCGGGAGATGATCAGTTCCTGCATCGCCTGGTAGACGTGTTCACGCAGGGGAACCGGCCGATCGATCCGGCGAGCCGCCAGTTCCTTCGGCAACTCGGTCGGCTGCATGGTGGTCTCCAACAAGAGTGGGTATGTTCTGCGGGTGCCGACAGTTGTTTCTCGTCGACTGCCTACAGCATACAGCGGCCGTGTGTCCGTTTCCGTCACTCGTGAGCGTGTTCACAGCCTGTGATCGCGGCCACTCGACGGCAGCGGTCGCGGGAGACCGGGGAGGAAGCGGCCCGGTTGGCGGAGCTTCGCGCACAGGATCGCTGAGCCGACCGCCAGCGCGCAGCCCACCAGCAGCACCGGCGCGAAGCCGGCCGACGGGAGCACCGCCGCCGCGACTCCGACGCCCAGCACGCCGCCGAACGCCTTCGCGCTGTACACCGCCGCGTGGGTGCCCGCGTTCTGGTCACCGAAGAACTCCCGCACGAGCGACGCGAACAGCGGGTAGAACGCGCCGCCGCCGGCACCGGCGAGCAGCGTCGCGAACACCAGCATCTCGACGGAGCCGGTGCTCGCCGCGCTCGCCAGGAAGAGTTGGCCGAGGCCGAGCGTGGCCAGTACCCACGCGAGCGTGCGGGCCCGCCCGACGCGCTCGGACACCCGGATGGCGAGGGCGCGACCGGCGCCGTTCGCGGCCAGGAGCACACCCGTGCCGACCGCGACCATCACCATGGCGGCGTCCATGTGCGCGCCGAGCGTGGCGAGGAACGTGACGTCGAACAGCGAGACCGCGCTGGCACAGAAGAGAATGAGGTACATCAGCGGCGCGACGCCGGTGCGCATCGCCTCGCGGGGGGAGTACTGCCGCACCGCGCTCACCCGGCTCGCGAGCAGCCACTCGCGCGGGTCGACGTGCGGCGGCCACCAGTCGGCGGGCGGGTCGACCATCACGACACCGGCGGCGAGCACGATCGCGAAGATGACCACCGCGGTGACGGTCAGCGCGGGGGACAGCGGCGCGAACAGGAACGCCACCGCGAACGGCACCGAACCGTACGCGAACGCGCCGGTCGCGAGGCTCACCTTCGCCGCATGGCGTTCCGGGTACCACTTCGCCACCGTGGCGGCACAGGTCGCGTAGACCAGGCCGGCGCCCGTGCCACTGAGCACCGAGTAGCCGATCAGGGCAACGAGCTCCGAACCGTGCGCCAGCGCGAGCGGGCCGAGCGGGAGCAGCACGGCCCCGGCGATCATCGCGGTGCGTGGTCCGATGCGGCCGCGTTCGCGGAGCAACGCGACCGGGAACCCGGCGCCGGCCTGGAAGACCGTCCAGAGTGCGAGCAACCAGAAGACGTCGATGGCGGACCACCCTCGGTCGACGAGCGCGGGCACGAGCGAGCCGAACCCGTACTGGAGAACGCCGATCGCGGCCATCGCCGCCCACGGCGCCCAGCTCGTCCGTCGCCGGACCAGCTCATCGGCGGCGGTTCCGACCTGGAACCGACGTCCCAGAAAGTCAACAGAGGCACTCATCACGGGATCCCTCCCTGGACAACTCGTTACATACTGCATACAGTCTACAACACAACGAAGGGTGCGGCGCGTGGATTTGTATGAGTACCAAGCGAAAGACCTGTTCGCGGCGCATGGCGTGCCGGTGGGGCCGGGCCAGCGGGTGGTCACCGACGCGGGTGCGGCCGCCGACGCCGCCGTCGAGTTCGGGGTGCCGGTCGTCATCAAGGCGCAGGTGAAGGTCGGCGGTCGCGGCAAGGCGGGTGGCGTCAAGCTCGCCACCGGCGACGAGGACGCCTTCGCGAAGGCCGAGAGCATCCTCGGACTGGACATCAAGGGGCACACCGTGCGGCGGGTGCTCGTGACACCCGCCTCGCGGATCGCGGAGGAGTACTACTTCTCGTTCCTGCTGGACCGTACGAACCGCACCTTCCTCGCGATGGCGTCCGCGGAGGGCGGCATGGACATCGAGCAGTTGGCCGTCGAACGGCCGGCGGCTCTCACGAAGGTGCCCGTCGACGCCAACGTCGGCGTGGACCTGCGTACTGCCAGGGAGATCGTCACCGCGGCGAACTTCCCGTCGGCTATCCGGGACGCGGCCGCTGAGGTCGTCGTCAGGCTGTGGGAGACCTTCGTCGCCGAGGACGCGACGCTCGTCGAGGTGAACCCGCTGGTCCGCGACCCGCAGGACAAGATCATCGCGCTGGACGGCAAGGTCACCCTCGACGAGAACGCGGCGTTCCGGCACCCGGGCCACGCCGACCTCGTCGACACCGCCGCGGAGGACCCGCTGGAAGCGGCCGCCAAGGCCAAGGACCTCAACTACGTCAAGCTCGACGGTCAGGTCGGCATCATCGGCAACGGCGCCGGCCTCGTCATGTCCACTTTGGACGTCGTGGCCTACGCGGGCGAGGACTTCGGTGGCGTCAAGCCGGCCAACTTCCTCGACATCGGCGGCGGCGCGTCCGCCGAGGTCATGGCAAACGGCCTGGAGATCATCCTGGGCGACCCGGACGTGAAGTCGGTCTTCGTCAACGTGTTCGGCGGCATCACCGCGTGCGACGCGGTCGCCAACGGGATCGTGCGGGCGTTCGAACTGCTCGGGAGCGTCACCAAACCGGTCGTCGTGCGCCTCGACGGCAACAACGCCGCCGAGGGCCGCCGGATCCTCGACGACGCGGCACTGCCCGGCCTGCGACGCCTCGACACCATGGACAACGCGGCACGCGCGGCCGCCGAGCTTGCCTCGAAAGGGGTCTGAGCATGGCTATCTTCCTCACCGAGGACAGCAAGATCATCGTTCAGGGCATGACCGGCGCGGAGGGACGCAAGCACACCGCGCGGATGCTCGCCGCCGGCAGCGACGTGGTCGGCGGCGTCACGCCGGGCAAAGGCGGCCGGCGGGTCGAGATCGGCACGCGGACCCTGCCCGTGTTCGACTCGGTCGGCGCGGCGATGGCCGAGACGGGTGCGGACGTCACGGTGGTGTTCGTGCCGCCGCGGTTCGCGACGGGCGCGGTGACCGAGGCGGTGGACGCCGGCATCGGGCTCGCGGTGGTGATCACCGAGGGCATCCCGGTGCACGACACGGCGAGTTTCTGGGCACACGCCTGCGCGACGGGTAACAGAACGAGAGTCATCGGCCCGAACTGCCCCGGCGTGATCAGTCCCGGCAGGTCGAACGCCGGCATCATTCCCGCCGACATCACCAGCAGGGGCCGGATCGGACTCGTGTCGAAGTCGGGAACCCTGACCTACCAACTTATGTACGAGCTGCGCGACCTCGGTTTCTCGACGGCCGTCGGCATCGGCGGCGACCCGATCGTCGGCACCACACACATCGACGCGCTCGCCGCGTTCGAGGCCGATCCCGAGACCGAGCTGATCGTCATGATCGGCGAGATCGGCGGCGACGCGGAGGAACGCGCGGCCGCGTTCATCAAGGACAACGTCACGAAGCCGGTCGTCGGCTACGTCGCCGGGTTCACGGCGCCGGAGGGCAAGACCATGGGCCACGCCGGCGCGATCGTGTCCGGCTCGTCGGGCACCGCGGCCGCCAAGCGGGAAGCTCTTGAGGCGGCAGGCGTTCTGGTCGGCAAGACTCCATCGGAAACCGCCGAGCTGGCCAGGCAAAGCCTGGTTCAGACTGTTGCTTAGGAGTCTGGGTGCGCTTCGACGTCAACCTGTCCATCCTGTTCACCGAGCTGCCCATGCTGGCGCGGCCTGCCGCGGCCGCCCGCCTCGGGTTCGACGCGGTCGAGCTGTGGTGGCCGTTCGACGGTCCGACACCGGCCGACGCCGAGCTGGACGCGCTCGCCGCGGCCATCACCGACGCCGGCGTTCAGTTGGTGGGCCTCAACTTCGACGCGGGGAACATGCCCTCCGGCGAGCGCGGTCTGCTGTCCTCGCGTGCCACGAGCCGGCGGTTCCGCGACAACATCGACGTGACCGTCGGGTTCGCGGAGCGGATGGGCTGCCGGGTGCTGAACGCCCTGTACGGCAACATGGCCGACGACTCCGACACCGAGCTGGCGCTGGCGAACCTCGCGCTGGCAACCAAAGCGGCGCAGGGGATCGGCGCGACCGTGGTGGTCGAGGCGCTGAACTCGTTCGAGAACACCCGGTACCCGATCACGTCGACGGCCGCGGCACTCGACGTGATCGACCAGGTGCCCGGCACGGCGTTCCTCGCGGACTTCTACCACCTGGCACGGATGGGCGAGGACATCCCGACCTTGATCGAGCAGCACGCGGACCGTTTCGGGCACGTCCAGCTCGCCGACGTGCCGGGCCGGGGTCAGCCGGGCACCGGCGAGCTGGACTACGCACGAATTCTGGCGCTGCTCGCGGACAGCGTCTACGACGGCCCGGTCGGTCTGGAGTACAAGCCGGTCGGGCCGAGCGCGGACAGTTTCCAATGGCTGGAGGCATTGCGATGACAACAGTGGGATTCATTGGGCTGGGCATCATGGGCGGTCCGATGGCGTCGAACCTGCTCAGGGCGGGGTTCGACGTCGTCGGGTTCGATCTGGCGCCGGCCGCGCTGGATCGGCTGGTGGCTGACGGGGGCACGGTCGCGGGCAGTGTCGCGCGGGCGGCCGAGGCCGACGTGGTGATCACCATGCTGCCCAACCACCCGCAGGTGGAGGCGGTCGCGCTAGGCGAGGGCGGGGTGCTCGACAGCGCCAAGCCGGGCGCGCTGTACATCGACATGAGCTCGATCCGGCCGGAGACGTCGCGCCGGCTCGCCGAGGTGGGCGCGGAGCGCGGCCTCCGGGTGCTGGACGCCCCGGTGTCCGGCGGCGAGAAGGGCGCGATCGACGGCGTGCTGTCCATCATGGTCGGTGGCAGCGCGGCGGACTTCGCCGACGCCGCACCGATCCTGGCGCCGCTCGGCAAGACCATCGTCCATGTCGGACCGGCCGGCGCCGGGCAGACCGTCAAGGCCGCCAACCAGTTGGTGGTCGGCGGCACCTACGCGCTGGTGGCCGAGGCGATCGTGCTGCTGGAGGCGTCCGGACTGGACGCGGGCCTCGGGCTCGACGTGCTCGCCGGCGGTCTCGCGGGCAGCCGGATCCTCGAGCTGAAGCGGAAGACCATGGTGGCGCGGGAGTTCGCGCCGGGCTTCCGGATCGACCTGCACCACAAGGACATGGGCATCATCCTGGCCGCCGCGCGGGACGCCGGGGTGGCGCTCCCGGTCGGCAACCTGGTCGCGGCGCTGATCGCGTCGGCAAGGGCACAGGGATACGGGCAGTTGGACCACTCCGCGCTGCTCAAGGTGGCGGAGAACCTTTCTGGCAAGGGAGCAGCGCAGTGAGCACCATTCCCTGTATGGCGGCCGCGGTCGCGGTCATGGAGTCCGAGGGCGTCGACACCGTGTTCGGCATCCCGGGCGCCGCGATCCTGCCGCTGTACGCGGCGCTGCAGCACAGCGGCATCAAGCACATCACCGTGCGGCACGAGGAAGGCGGCACGCACGCGGCGGACGGCTGGTCCCGAGCAACCGGCAAGGTCGGGGTGTGCATCGGCACCTCCGGTCCTGCCGGCACCAACATGATCACCGGCCTGTACACCGCGCTCGCCGACTCCATCCCGATGATCTGCATCACCGGGCAGGCGCAGACCACGAAGCTGCACCAGGAGGCCTTCCAGGCGGTCGACATCGTCGAGATCGCCAAGCCGGTGACCAAGTGGGCGGTGCAGCTCAAGGAGCCGGGGCAGGCGCCGTGGGTGTTCCGGGAGGCGTTCCGGATCGCGCGGTCGGGCCGGCCGGGGCCGGTGCTGATCGACCTGCCGATCGACGTCCAAAGAGGACTGTGCAACTATGATCCGGCGCTCGACGCGCCCTTGCCCATCGACGTCCCGCAGCCGCACCCGGAGCGGATTCGCGCCGCGGTCGAGCTGCTGGCCGCCGCCGAACGGCCCCTGATCCTGGCCGGCGGCGGTGTGATCATCGGGGACGCGACCGACGAGCTGCGTGAGCTCGCCGAGGCGCTCAACATCCCGGTGCAGGTCACGTTGATGGGCAAGGGCGCGTTTCCCGAGAACCACGAGCTGTTCGCCGGCATGGCCGGCATCCAGACGCAGACCAGGTGGGGCAACCAGTCCTTTTTGGAGAGTGACCTGGTGCTGGCGATCGGCGCCCGGTTCGGCGACCGGCACACCGGCGACCTCGACACCTACCGAGGAAACCGGAAGTTCATCCATGTCGATATCGAGCCGACGCAGCTCGGCAAGGTGTTCGAGCCGGACCTCGGCATCGTCGGCCATGCGCGGCCGACGTTGTCCGCGCTGACAACCTGCGCCCGCGCGCTGTCGGTGTCCCCACGCGGTTCGACGTGGCCGGACCGGGTGTCGGAGCTGCGTGCGACGCTGCCGCGCCGCGACGACTTCGACGACGTGCCGATCAAGCCGCCGCGTGTGTACCGCGAGATCAACGAGTTCTTCGGCGAGGACACCACGTTCGTCACGGCCATCGGGCTTTACCAGATCTGGTCCGGACAGTTCCAGCACACGTACCTGCCGCGCCGCTACCTCGTGTGCGGGCAGGCCGGACCGCTCGGCTGGGAGGTGCCGGCCGCGATGGGCGTCAAGTGCGCGTTCCCGGAACGCGACGTCGTCGCCGTCGTGGGGGACTACTCGTTCCAGTTCCTCATGGAGGAGATCGCGGTCGCCGCGCAGTACCAGATCCCGTTCGTGATCGTGATGGTCAACAACGAGTACCTCGGGCTCATCCGTCAGGCGGAGCTGCCCTACGACATGAACTTCGCGGTGGACCTGCACTACGGCGAGGGCGGCATCGACCACGTCGCGCTGATGGCGGCGTTCGGCTGCCCGGCGCGCAAGGTGGAGCGGCCGGAGCACATCGCGGACGCGCTGGCGTGGGCGAGTGCCGAGTCGGCGAAGCTGTCGCTGCCGGTGCTCGTGGAGATTCTCGTTGAGCGCGAGGCCAATGCGGCGATGGGCGCCGCACTCGATGCGATCAAGGAGTTCGAGCCGGTGCCGGAGCTGACGCCCGCGGACTGACCGGCCCTACTTTCGTTGGGAAGTGTGGTCTAGACCTTGCTTGCTGTTTGTGGTCCAGACCACACTTGGCCCGTCCTGTTTCCAGGAGGTCGGGGAGTACGCATGAGGTCTGTGATAGCCGGTGTAGTCGCCGCCGCGTGTTGTCTCGCGGTGCTGCCCAGCGCGTCCGCCGCGCCGGCGGCCGTGTCGCCCGCGGCGCCGTACCTGTTCCTCGGCTGGGGTGACCCGCCGTCGCCGACCCAGGTGATGGCCGACACCGGGGTCCGCTCGTTCACCATGGCGTTCGTGCTGTCCGACGGCGGCTGCTCGCCGGCGTGGGACGGGTCCCGTCCGCTCACGGGTGGTGTCGACGCGGCCGCCATCGCCGACATCAAGGCCGCCGGCGGGGACGTCGTGCCGTCCTTCGGCGGGTGGAGCGGGAACAAGCTGGGCCCGAACTGCGCCGACTCGGCCGCCTTGGCCGGCGCCTACCAGGAGGTCATCGACGCCTACGGCCTCTCGGCGATCGACATCGACATCGAGAACACCGACGAGTTCGAGAACGAGGCCGTCCAGGACCGCATCCTGGGCGCGCTCAAGATCGTGAAGCAGAACAACCCTGGGCTGCGGACGATCGTCACGTTCGGCACGTCGACCACCGGCCCGAACTACTACGGTGGCCGCCTGATCGACCAGGCCGCCGCACTCGACGCCGGCATCGACGTGTTCACGATCATGCCGTTCGACTTCGGCTCGTCGAACATCGAGACGGACACGATCGCCGCGGCCGAGGGGCTGAAGAGCAAGCTGGTGTCGGCGTTCGGCTGGTCCGACGCCGAGGCGTACGGGCACATGGGCATCTCCGGCATGAACGGCCTTTCCGACCAGCAGGAGATGACGACCGTCCAGACGTGGACGGCCATCCGCGACTGGGCGTCGGCCAAGGGCCTCGGCCGGTTCACCTTCTGGGCCGTGAACCGGGACCGGCCGTGCGCGGGTGGCGGCGTGACGTCCAACTGCAGCGGCATCGACCAGCCGGCGTGGGAGTTCACCCGCATCACCGCGGGGCTGTGACCGAGGAGCTGTGCACAGCCGCTCGCACGAGTGCCGCCAAGGCGTGCGAGCGGCTGTCCTCCGGCCAGGCGATCGCCAAAGTCGACGTCGGGGCGTCGGTGACCGGGACGCACGTCAGGTCGTCGCGCAGGTGGGGTTCGCTCGACGCGGGGAGCAGCGCGATCGTGCGGCCGAGCGCGATGAGCTGCATCAGTTGACTGGTGTCGCGGACCAGGGGGCCGCCGTTGGCGGGATGGCCTGGCCAGTGGGGGAGCTGCTCGTCCGCAAGGTCGGCCATCGTCACTGACTCGCGGTCGGCCAGGCGGTGGGTCCTGGGGAGCACCGCGACGTCCCGTTCGGTGAACAGTTCCTCGTAGGCGAAGCCCTCCGCGTCGTCGTGGGGAAAGCGAAGCAGCGCCGCGTCCGCGCTGCCGTCGCGGAGCAGCGCGGCCTGTTCGCCGATGCCGCAGATCTGCATCTCCACCTCGACCGCGGCCGAGTCGGTCGCGAACTGGGCCAGGATCTTCTCCAGCATCCCGCCGTCGCTGACCGGTTTCATCGCCAGCACCAGTTTCGGGCTGCCCGCCCGCTGGGTCCGGCGCTCGGCGGCCGTCAGCGCGGTCAGCGCCCGCCTGCCCTCGCCGAGCAGCACCTTGCCCGCCGTCGTCAGCGCCACCGACCGGCTCGTGCGCTCGAGCAGCGTGACTCCCATCCGGCGTTCGAGCTGCTGGATCGCGCGGGACAGCGGTGGTTGCGCGATCCCGAGCCGTGTCGCCGCGCGACCGAAGTTCAGCTCCTCCGCGACCGCGACGAAGTAACGCAGCTCCCGTGATTCCATACCTACAGGGTATCCCTGCCGACCTAGCTGGTCTTGGACCGAACGCCGTCCGGCGACGATCCTGGAGCCATGACCACAGCATTGGTGACCGGAGCGAACAAAGGCATCGGCCTCGAGATAGTGAAGCAGCTCGTCGACCGCGGCATGACCGTCTACCTCGGTGCGCGCGACCCCGAGCGCGGGGAGAAGGCCGCCGCCGACACCGGCGCGCGGTACGTCCAGCTCGACGTGACCGACCCGGCCTCGGTCCGGCGGGCCGCCGACTCCATCGACGACCTGGACGTGCTCGTCAACAACGCGGGCATCACCGGCGGCCGGATGAACGAGCCGGGTGACGTCGACCTCGACAGCGTCCGCGCGGCGTTCGAGACCAACGTCTTCGGCGTCATCACCGTCACCGAGGCCTTCCTGCCGCACCTGCGCCGCGCCGACCACGGCCGCATCGTCAACATGTCCAGCAGCGTCGGCTCGCTCAGCGCCATGCTGACCAGCGAGTCACCCAACTCGCTCGCCTACGTGCCGTCCAAGAGCGCCGTCAACGCCGTCACCGTGTCCTACGCCAAGGCCGAACCGGGGTTGCGGATCAACGCGGGCTGCCCCGGCTTCTGCGCGACCGATCTCAACGGCCACCGCGGATACCGCACCGCCGCCCAGGGCGCCACCATCGCGGTGACGCTGGCGACCCTGGACGACGACGGTCCCACCGGAGGGTTCTACGACGACAACGGGGTCGTCGCCTGGTAGGTCACGGCCAGGCGCAGCCCTCCCAACTGGAGTCCCAGCCGGAGTTGCCGCTGCTCGCGAACCGCATGGGCGGCGTGCCGGTCGGGTACGCGCAGTTGTAGGTGCCGGCCGAGCCGACGTCGGTGGCGGTCACGTTCGAGATCGTCACCGACCCGCCGGTCTGCGCCTGCGCGACGAACGTGCCGACGCCGGTGGCCGTGGCGCCGTCGATCGTGATGCCCTGGATGGACTTGCCGACCCCGTTGCCGTCGATGAACTGGAACACCTCGTACGGCGAGTCGACCGCCTCGAAGCCCGTCACTCGGATCGTGGCGCCGGAGAACGCGGTGTCCCGCGCGTCGAACCACAGGGCGCCGACCCCGAACTGCCAGTTGGGATCCAGCGCGCCTGCCCGCACGGTCTTGTTGTTCGCCAGCGTGAACTCACCCGTGAGCGGTGTCGAGTTGAACCGGTTCGCCACCAGGATGCCGCCGCCGAGCGCGTTCGTGTCCTGCACGAGGTTGCCGGACACGGTCGCGCCTTGGCCGCCGTAGATCGCGATCCCGTTGGCCAGGTTCACCTGCACGATCGTGTTGTCGGTGAGCGAGTTGCGTGCGTTCGGGGTCCCGTTCGACCACGTCGCCAGCGCGTCGTCACCGGTGTTGCGCAGGTAGTTGTTGTGGATGACCGAGTCCGTGACCGCGCCGTCGAAGTTGACGCCGTCGGCCATCATGTTGAGGATCCGGTTGCCGTCGATCCGCAGGTTGCTGGTCGCGCCGTTCATCAGCCACAGCCCGCACTTCAGGTTCTCCAGCCACAGCCCGGACACCACGGAGCCCGCGCCGAGCGCGCCGTGGAAACCGTTGTCCGGCGACCCGTCGTTGCGTTCGGTGACCGCGCCCATGACCGCGAAGTCGTAGAGCTTGATGTTGCCGGACACGCCGCCGTTGTTGAACGGGTTGTTCGACCGCAGCACCGAATGCCACGCGCCGGCGCCGCGGATCGTCACCTGGTCGAGCTGTTGCGCCGAGTTGAGGTTGAACTCGCCCGCCGGGATCCACACCTCCGCGCCGGCGCCTTTCGCGGCGGCGTTGATGGCCGCGCGGAACGCGTTGACGTCGTCCTGACCGTCGCCGGCGACCGCGCCGTGGTCGGTCACCGACACCGAGCCACCCGGCTGGGCGGCCGGTCCGGCGACCTGCTCGAAGTCCGCGAGGTCGATCGTGGCCTCGCCGCCATCGCCGCCGTCCACCTGGACCGCCACGGTGTCGCCGGCCGAGAGGTCACTGCCGAGCAGCAGCCGGTCGTCGTCGTAGAAGTGGTGGTTCTTCGCGCCAGGGATCCACGGCGTCTCGATGTAGCTGTACCGGGACGTGAGGTTGAGGCGCTGGTCGAGCTTGGTTCCGTTGACGTACACCGAGAGCGTGCCCTCGCTGCCGTCCGGGACGCTGTAGTGCACGTTCACGGCGTTGGCCGCGCCGGCGAGCGTGAACTCGACGTGCTGGCCCTGGGTGAGCCGGACCGCCTTGCGACCGGACGCCTCCGACGCCAGGCTCGCCTGCGTGTAGTCCGGCCCGATGACCGAACCGTTGTGCGCCGCGCTCTCCGCCTCGTACGTGGTGAACGGGACCGAAGCGCCGCGTGCCGCTTGCGGGGTACTGGTTGGCGGTGCGGCCTCCGACTCCGCGCCGACGATCAGGACCCCGGTGGCGGAGACGAACGAGATGATCCCCGCCACCCAGCGTTTACTCGTCATTGAGCTGATACCTCCTATGTGCGCAGCCACACCGCCATGTCCGACGGCAGGTCTGTTCCGTCGAGGGGACCGCTCGCGAGCAGCACCTCGAGGTGCGGCGGCAGTGCGACCGCCGAGCCGGAAAGGTTGACGACACAGGCGAAGGAGCTGTCGCGGGAGAACGCGAGCACCCCGGCCGGCAGGTCGTCGAGCCAGAGCAGGGGACCGTCGCCGAGCGCGGTCTCCGTGTGGCGCAACCGAAGCGCGCTCCGGTACAGCTCCAGCATCGACGACGGGTCGTCGGTCTGCGCCTCCACGGTGGCCGACGCCCAGTTCGCCGGCTGCGGCAGCCACGGCGCGGCGCCGGTCGTGTTGAACCCGTACGGCGACTCGGCGCCCGACCACGGCACCGGCACCCGGCAGCCGTCCCGGCCGATGTCGGCGCCCTTGGTGCGCTTGAACACCGGGTCCTCGCGCACCTCGTCCGGCAGATCCTCCACTTCGGACAGTCCGAGCTCCTCGCCCTGGTAGATGTACACGCCGCCGGGCAGTGCGAGCGTCAGCAGCGCGGCCGCGCGGGCCCGCCGCTCGCCAAGCGTCCGGTCGGTCGGCGCCTGGTGCTGGCGGTCGGCGAAGGAGAACGACGTGTCCGTGCGGCCGTAGCGGGTCACGTGCCGGGTCACGTCGTGGTTGGACAGCACCCACGTCGCCGGCGCGTTCACCGGCGCGTGCGCGGCGAGCGTCGCGTCGACGACCTCGCGCAGCCGCGTCGCGTCCCACGGGCAGGACAGGAAGTCGAAGTTGAAGGCCGAGTGCAGCTCGTCGGGCCGCAGGTACATGGCGAACCGCAGCGGGTCGGGCAGCCACATCTCGCCGACGAACACCCGCTTGTCCGGGTAGGAGTCCGCGATCTTGCGCCACTCGCGGTAGATCTCGTGCACGCCGTCCAGGTCCGAGTACGGCAGCCGGCCGTTCGGGTCCGCGACGTCCGGCAGCCCGTCCTCCTTGACAAGGCCGTCGGCGACGTCGATGCGGAAGCCGTCCACGCCGCGGTTGAACCAGAACCGCAGGACGTCGGCGAACTCCGCGTGCACGGCCGGGTTGCGCCAGTTCAGGTCCGGCTGCCGCGAGCTGTACAGGTGCAGGAACCACTGGCCCGGCGAGCCGTCCGGCTCGGTGACCCGCGTCCACGCCGACCCGCCGAACCTCGACTGCCAGTTGTTCGGCGGTAGCTCGCCGTTCTCGCCGAGGCCGTCACGGAACCAGAACCGCTGCCGCTCGAGTGAGTCGCGGCCGGCCGCGACCGCGGCGACGAACCACGGGTGCACGTCGGAGCAGTGGTTCGGCACGATGTCGATGATGATCTTGATGCCGAGGTGGTGGGCCTCCTCGATCAGCTTCTCCGCCTCGGCGAGCGAACCGAAGCTCGGCTCGATGTCGCGGTAGTCCGACACGTCGTAGCCGCCGTCGTCCATCGGCGACGGGTACCACGGGTTGAACCAGATCGCGTCGATGCCGAGCTCGGCGAGGTAGGGCAGGCGGGAGCGCACGCCGGCGAGGTCGCCGGTGCCGTCGCCGTCGCCGTCGGCGAAGCTGCGCACGTAGACTTGGTAGATCGCGGCGCCGCGCCACCAGGTCGACTCCTGCTGTGCCACGGAAAGCTCCTTCTGCCTGTCGAGAACCACTCGTTCACCCCTTGAGACTGCCGGCGGTCAGGCCGGCGAGGATCTGCCGTTGGAAGATCAGGAACGCGACGACCATCGGGATGCTCGCGAGGACCAGCCCGGCGAGCATCAGGTTGATCGGTGTGTCCGGCTCGAACCGCTGCAGCGCGACGGAGAGCGTCTGCACGGCGGGGTCCTGCAGGACCAGCAGGGGCCAGATGAAGTCCTTCCATGCCGCGACGATCGCGAAGATCGACACCACCGCGAGGATCGGGCGGGACAGCGGCAGCACGATCCGCACCATCGTGGTGACGCTGCCCGCGCCGTCGATCCGTGCCGCGTCGAGCAGTTCGGTTGGGATCTGGTCGAAGAAGCGCTTCAGCAGGTAGATGTTGAACGCGTTCGCCGCCGCGGGCAGCCAGATCGCGGCCGGCGAGTTGACCAGGTTCACCTCGAAGATCGGCACGTCGGTGATCGCGAGGTAGGTCGGCACCAGCAGCGCGGACGCCGGCAGCATCAGCGTGGCCAGCATGCCGCCGAGCACCCACTTGCCGAGCACCGGCCGCAGCTTCGACAGCGCGTAGGCGGCCGGCACGTCCACGGCGAGCTGGATCAGCCACGCGCCGGCCGCGATCAGCACCGTGTTGCCGAAGTACTTGGCCAGCTCCATGAACGACCACGCCTCGGTGTACGCGCCGACGTTGAACGTGTCGGGCAACAGCGTCGGCGGGTTCGCCGCCAGCTCCGGCGCGGTCTTCATGGCGCCGAGCAGCATCCAGACCAGCGGCACCACGAACGCGAGCGTGAACAGCGAGATCACCACTGTGAAAACGAGCCAGTAGCCGACCTTGCCGCGCCGGTGCTCCAGCGTCCACGGGGACAGGAGGGTCCGCACCGGACGGTCCACTGTGGTCTTCCGCCGGGGCGGCCCGATCGTCGTCGCCATCTCCTCAGCCCTTCGTCCTGGTGAGGCGCAGGTACAGCGCCGAGAACGCGCCGAGCGCGATGAACAGCAGCAGGCTCATGGCGCTGGCCGTGCCGAAGTCGTTGTAGGTGAAGGCGTAGCGGTACAGGAGCAGCAGCACGGTGACCGTGGAGTCCTCCGGCCCGCCGCCGGTCATCACGTACGGCTCGGTGAACACCTGCATGGTCGCCACGATCTGCAGCAGCATCATGATCAGCAGGACGAACCGGGTCTGCGGGATCGTCACGTGCCGCAGCCGCTGCCACAGGTTCGCGCCGTCCAGCTCCGCGGCCTCGTACAGCTCACCGGGAATCGTCTGCAGCGCGGCGAGGTAGATCAGGGTGGCCGAGCCCATCGACGCCCAGGTCGCCACCAGCACCAGCGACAGCATCGACGTGTCGGCGGAGTTCAGCCACGACAACGGGGGCAGCCCGACCGTGCGCAGGATGCTGTTGAAGAGACCGGGACCCGGGTCGTAGAACCACTTCCACAGGATCGCGACGACCACCGGCGGCAACATCACCGGCAGGTACACGACCACCCGGAAGTAGCCCTTCAGGTGCCGCAGCTCGTTCAGCACCAGCGCGACGGCGAACGGGACGGCGAACCCGACGATCAACGCGAGCCCGGTGAACAGCAACGTGTTGCGCCACGCGATGCCGAACAGCGCCGAGGAGACGAAGTTGACCTGTTGGAAGCTCAGCAGGACGCCGCGGACGATCGGGTACCAGGAGAACAACGCGAAGACGACCAGCGCGGCGCACAGAAAGCCGTACGCGGTGAGATTGTCGGTGATCTTGCGCCGCAGCGCGCCCGGTCGGCGGGCGGCCGGTGTCGCGGGCTCCTCGGTCCGCCGAGGCGGCGACACGGTGGTGATGGACATCAGACCCCTCCGTTGGTGATCCCGCCGGGAGCGGTGAACTCGCGCTCCCGGCGGGACCGGCTCACTTCAGGGTGGTCACTTCACCTGTGCCAGCGCGGCGTTGACCTTGGTCTCCGCGTCGGCGAGCAACTGGTCGATGTTGGCGTCCTTGTTCGTCAGTACGCCCTGCATCACGTTGTCGAGCGCGGCGTACACCTGCTGGGCGTTCGGCGGCTCGATCTTCTTGTCCAGGTCGGCGAGTCCGTCGACGAAGCTCTGGTAGTTCTCGACGGGCACGGTGGCGTACTTGGTCTTGAGCGTGGTCTGCTGCTCGCGCAGGCTGCCGGTCCAGATGTCGGCCGCGGCGTTCGGCGGGGCGCTGGGCAGACCGATCGGCTGCTTCTCGTCCGCGTAGCGCTTGAGGTCGGACTCCATGCGGTCCGGGTTCAGGTACTTCCAGGAGATCCACTGCAGGCCGGCCTTGATCTTCTCCGGCGTCGCCTTCGGGTTGAGCATGTAGCCCTCGCCGCCGATCAGGGTGCCGTTGCCGCCCGGCATCGGCGCGAGACCGTAGTTCGCGTAGTCGCCCTTGAACTGGTTGACCAGCGCCGGCACGTTGTCCGGGGCGGCGATGTACATGCCGAGCTGGCCGGCGCCCATCATCCGCTGCACGTCCTCGATGACCAGGAGCTGCTTCTCGCCCATGGTGTTGTCGGTCCAGCGCATGTCGTGCAGGTGCTGCGCGACCTCTTTGCCCTTGGCGTTGTTGAAGTCGGCGACCCACTTGTCGCCGTCCTGCTTCGCGACGTTGCCGCCGACGGAGTACAGCCAGCTCGTGTAGTGCCAGCCGCCCTGGTTGTTCTTGCTGTACTCGGCGAAACCGATCTTGTTGTTGCCGAGCGCGGTGATCTTCTTGGCCGCCTCGCGGACCTCTTCCCACGTCGACGGCGGGCTGTCCGGGTCGAGTCCGGCCTCGGTGAAGAGCGCGCGGTTGTACAGCAGGCCCATCGAGTAGTTCGCCGTCGGCAGGCCGTAGACCTTGCCGTCGCGCGTGAAGATCTCCTTCAGCGCGGGCTGGAGCTCGTCGTAGTGCGGGACGTCCTTGACGTAGTCGGTGATGTCCGCGGCCTGCTTGCGGCCGATCAGGTTCGCCGGGTCGGTCAGGTACACGTAGAAGACGTCCTCGAGCTGCCCGCCGGCGAGCTTCGTCGAGAAGGTCTTCGGGTCCATGAAGCCCTCGCGGGGCTGGATGTCGATGTTCTTGTGGGTGCTCTCGAACTCGGCGACGTCCGCGTCGAAGATCTTGCGTTCGAACGGCTGCGTCTTCGGCGGCTGGCCGTTCACCGTGATGGCGACCTTGCCGCCGGCGCCGGCGTCGTCGTCGGTGCTCTCTCCGCACGCGGCGGCGGTGAGGCCAAGGCCGGTGACCAGCAGCAGGCCTAAGGACCTGCGGCGCAGTGTTGGGGCGTTCATGTCTTTTGTGACCCTTCGTCGACGAGCCGCCGTCGGCACACGGCTCGGCCCGTGTCTCGGGTAGCTGGGGCGGGGAGCGTTGAAATTAGGTGAGCAACACCATAGGTCTCGCTGACTCAGGGTTGCAATAGTTTGACAGAGATTTGAAAAAATCTGACTCCGCTAGGCCGAACGAGGTCTCGGCCAGGTGTCGTCCAGATTGCGGACATGCCTCGAACCGGGCCGGCGCTTGCCGGTCCGGTTCAGGTCGTCACGGGATCAGAGGGTGGCGCGGGCTGTGCGGGGCTGTGCGGGCTGTGCGGGGTCTGGTGGCTGGTGGTCTCGATCAGAGGGTGGCGCGGGCTGTGTGGGTCTGGTGGCTGGTGGTCGGGATCAGAGGGTGGCGCGGGCCCTTGCGGGCGCGGCGGAGGCGCGGACCACGAGCTCCGGCTCGAAGAGCAGTTCCTCCATCGACACCTCGATGCCCGCGATCTGGTTCGCGAGCAGCTCGACCGCGGCGCGGCCCATCGCCTCGATCGGCTGGCGCACGGTCGTCAGCGGCGGGTCGGTGCAGGTCATGAGCGCGGAGTCGTCGTAACCGATGACCGAGATGTCGTCCGGGGTGTTCAGGCCGAGACGCCGCACGGCGCGGATCACGCCCAGCGCGAGCGGGTCGCTCGCGCAGATGAGGCCGGTGATGCCGTTCTGCACGAGCCGCGTGCCGACCGCCTGACCACCCTCGACGGAGAACATCGTGTGGCCGATCGTGTGCTCGTCGACGGTGAGGCCGATCCGCCGCGCGCACTGTTTGAACGCGACCAGCTTGCGTCGCGACGGGATGTGGTCGCGGGGCCCGAGCACCATGCCGATCCGCTGGTGCCCGAGTGCGACGAGATGCCCGAACGCCTGCTCGACGGCGACCGCGTCGTCGCACGACACGACCGGGTAGTCGAGGTCGATGGCCGCGTTGACCAGCACGACCGGCAGCTTGCGGCGCGCGAGCTGGTAGTGGTGCTCGTGGTTCGCGTCGTCCTCTGCGTGGCTGCCGCCTGCGAACACGACGCCAGAGACCTGCTGCGCGAGCAGCAGCTCGACGTAGTCCGGCTCGGAAACGCCGCCGGTGCACGTGCACAGCACCGGCGTGAAGCCCTGCTGCGCGAGCCCGCTGCCGACCACGTCGGCGAGCGCGGGGAAGATCGGGTTCTGCAGCTCCGGGAGCACCAGGCCGACGAGGCGGGCCCGTTCGCCGCGTAGCTGCGTCGGCCGTTCGTAGCCGAGCACGTCCAGTGCGGTGAGTACGGCCTGCCGGGTCGCCTCCGAGACACCCGGCTTCCCGTTGAGCACTCGGCTCACGGTCGCCTCACTGACACCGACCTTCTTGGCCACCTCGGAGAGCCGTCTTTGCGCCATGCTTGCAAGTCTACGACAACTCTTGCAAGGACTTGCGCTGACTTGCGGCCTGTGGGCGAAATGTCTGTTCCCAAGTGCCGTGAAGGGTCGACCCGCGCGTGTCCTACCGTGTCGTGGTCGCTCGCGATGGCACCATGTGTCGCGGTCACGGGGAAGGACGGTGGTCGGGTTGGCGGAGTCTGAGGCTCTGTTGCCGGCCACCGTGGTGACCGCCCATCTTGCCGCGTGCGCCGCCGCGCTCGCGGACGCCGACCTGCCGGTCGCGGACCTGGCCGAGACGCTCGACCGGCTGGTCGCCGGGCAGCGGCACATCTCGGCCGCGCTCGCGGCCGTCTCCGGCCGGCTCGCGCGGGGTCCGGTGACCGAGGAACGGGCCGCGCTCGTCGAGGTCCTGCGTGCCGCCGCCGCTGCGTCCGGCCACGCCGCCGACGCGCTCGCCGCCGGTGAACAGCTGTTCGAAATTGTTGCGGACGAATCACGCTTTTAGCTGGTCAGGGCCACTTTTGCGGACTAGAATGAGATCAGTCCGCTAGTGGGAGGTTCGTCTATGCGAAGCGTCTGGAACGGCACGATCAGGTTGGGTCTCGCGAACATCCCGGTGAAGGCGTACGGCGCCACCGCGGAGCTACCACCTGGAGCCGGAGCCGGCGGGTGCGAAGTCGTACGTGCTGCTGTCCGAGGCGTTGCAGCGGTCCGGCCGGGTGGCGGTGGTCAAGATCGCGCTGCGGCAGCGCGAGACGCTCGGGGTCCTGCGCATCCGCGACCAGGTGGTCGTGCTGGAGACGATGCTGTGGCCGGACGAGATCCGCCGGCCGGAGTTCCCGTTCCTGCACCAGGACATCGACGTCAGCGAGACGGAGCTGCACGAGGCCGTCGCGCTGATCGAGAGCCTGTCGGAGAAGTTCGTGCCCGCGCGGTACACCGACAGCTACCGCTCGGCGTTGCAGGCGCTGGTGCGGTCGAAGATCGACGGGAACGAGCTGGTGCAACCGGCGGCCGCGTCCCAGCTTGAGGGCGCCGCCGACCTGCTGAGCGCCCTGCGGACCACGCTGGCCGACAAGCGGGTGCCGAGGCAGCGCGTCGAGGAGGCCCGCGCCGCGGAGACCGCGGCCGAGACGGCGTCCGCCACCGCGAAGAAGGCGGCGCGGAAGAAGCGGGCGACGACGAAGTCGCGGTAGACAGCGAAAAGAGCGGGCCTGTCCGGTGATCCGGGCAGGCCCGCTCTTGTGCTACTTGCCGTCACCCATCAGGCCCTCGCGTAGCTGTTCCAGCGTGCGCGACAGCAGGCGGGACACGTGCATCTGCGAGATGCCGATCTTGTCGGCGATCTGCGTCTGGGTCATGTGCCGGAAGAACCGCAGCGTCAGGATCATCCGCTCGCGCTCCGGCAACTGTTCGATCAGGGGCCGCAGCGACTCGTAGTTCTCGACGCCGTCGAGCGCGGCGTCCGGTTGGCCAAGCTTGTCGCCGAGCGGGTCGGAGTCGGAGTCCGGCGAGAGCGCCTCGTCCAGTGACATCGAGTGGTACGCGTTGCCAGCTTCGAGGCCTTCGTACACCTGCTCCGGCGAGAGATCGAGGTGTTTGCCCAGCTCACTCGGGGTCGGCGCACGGCCGAGGCGTTGGGACAGCTCGGCGCTGGCCGCGTTGATGGCCAGGTTCAGCTCTTTGAGCCGCCGAGGGACGTGCATCGACCATGAGGCGTCTCGGAAATGTCTTCGCACCTCGCCCATGACCGTGGGGACGGCGAACGACAGGAAGTCGGTGCCCCGGTCGGGCTGGAAGCGGTCGACGGCGTTGATGAGACCGAGGGTGGCGACCTGGATCAGATCCTCCCTCGGCACGCCGCGGTTGCTGAACCGTGCGGCGATGTGCTCGGCCAGCGGCAGGTGGCCGGTCACCAGTGCGTTGCGAAGCGTCGCGCGTCTCGGGTCGCCATCGGGAAGTTCCGCCATCTCGACGAACTTCGGGGTGAGGTGTTCGTAGCCGGTGGCCGAGGTCTCCTGGTTTCTGGCGCGCGAACTCTGGGTCCCGGTCACCCGGGCAGCCCTTCCGACCTCCGCTTGGCTAGTTCGATGTGCACGAGAGGTGCGTCCGAGTCGTCCGGGCCGTCGATCCACGTCGCCGTGTGGTCGGTGAGCGTGGTGAGCACCCGCCAACCGAACGAGTCGCTGCTCGGCTTGGTGTCGCTTGTGGACGGAGCGCTGACCACGAACCGGATCTCTTCCGCGTTGACGTGGAAGGCACAGCGCAGCGTCGACCGCGGCGCGCTCTGTGTGATCAGCGTGGAACACGCCTCGTCGACCGCGAGGCGGAGGTCCGCGATCGAGTCGAGGTCGAAGTCGGCACGCATGGCGATGCTCGCGGCCAGCGAGCGGATGATCGGCAGGTTGGTGAGCACGGCGGCGATGCGCAGCTCGATCTCTTCAGGACTGCCGTCCTCGGTTACCTCGAACATTTAGCCGGAGTACCCACAATCTTGAAGTCGAACACAGACTTTGAGGTCCAACACAGGTTGCTCCGGCCGCTTCGTGACCGCGCCCACATACCGTATCGGGTCCACCGGTCCGGCTCAAGCTGCCCGCGCTGACCTGCGAAGACGTCCAGTCGTGATGATCAGTCCACAAAGGACGGCTGAGTGTTGGTTCGGCGAGGGCGAGCAGGTGGTCACGGCGAACGAGGGGCGCCACGGTCTTCCTCGAGGAGCAGGCGGCCGACTTCCTTCGCGGTCCTCGACCAGGCCTGACACTCCACAGAGGACCGGGCGGGCCCTTCGGCCGCGGCCGACATGTTTCCGGCCTACCGTTGGCGCATGTCACGGGTACGCGAGTTCCGACGTCTGCACGACGACTTCCTGCTGCTGCCGAACGCGTGGGACGCCGCCTCCGGGGCCGCGCTCGCGCGCGCCGGCTTCGCCGCGGTCGGCACCACCAGCCTCGGCGTCGCCTCGGCCGCCGGTCTGTCCGACGGCGCCGGCGTCGCCCGCGCGGCGACCTTCGCACTCGCCGCCCGGCTGACCGGCCTTCCGGTGCCGGTGTCGGTCGACATCGAGGGCGGTTTCAGCGACGACCCGGCCGAGGTCCGGGCGCTCGGCGCCGAGCTGGCCGCCATGGGTGTGGCCGGCGTGAACCTGGAGGACGGCCACGCGGACGGCACCCTCGCCGACCCGAAGCGCCAGTCCGAGCTGGTCGCCGCGTTGAAGGAGAGCGACCTGTTCGTCAATGCCCGCACCGACACCCACTGGCTCGGCGTCGACCGGGACAGCACGCACGACCGGTGTCGCGCCTACGTCGCGGCGGGCGCCGACGGTGTGTTCGTGCCCGGCGTGACGGCCGACGACGAGATCCGTGCGCTCGTCGCGGCGGTGCCGGCGCCGGTGAACCTGTTGTTCGCGCCCGGCCGGCAGTCCGTCCGTGAGCTGGCGGCCCTCGGGGTGCGTCGGGTCAGCACCGGTTCGCTGCTGTTCCGTGCGGCACTCGGCGCCGCGCTCGAGACGGCCGCCGCGGTCCGCGACGGCACGTCGATCACGCCGAACGTGCCCGCCTACGGCCAGATCCAGGAACTGGTCGCGGCGGGCACGACTGACGCGGAGGCGACGACGGGATTCGAACCCGTGTGAAAGGCTTTGCAGGCCTCCGCCTATCCTCTCGGCCACATCGCCAAACCGTGTGCTGACAACACAAAGCTCTCATCGCGGGACCCGTGCGTCAACGCGTCCCGCAGGATGGGAATACCCGCGACAGCCGACCTCCCGTGTGGGAGGCCGGCTGCTTTGGTTGCTCGGTCAGGCGTTCGCCGGGACCTTGGCGTCCTTTTCGGACTCCTCGGACTCCTGGGTAGCAGGCTCCGTGTCGTCTTCGAGCAGTGGTGCGGCGCTCGGGCTGTTCAGCACCTCGTCGTCCAGGATGCCGGTGCCGCGTGCGACCAGGATCGGCACCGCGATCTGGCCGCCGACGTTCGTGGCCGTGCGCATCATGTCCAGGATCGGGTTGATGGCGAACACGATCGCGACGCCGGTGGCGATCACCTCGGCCGGCAGGTTCACCGCCGCCAGCGTGAGCGTCAGCATGGTGAACCAACCGGTGGTGCCCGCGGTGGCGAGCGAGCCGAACGTGGCCACCAGCACGATCAGCACGTAGTCCCCGAAGGACAGCGCGATGCCGTTCAGGTTGGCGATGAAGATGGTGGTGACGGCCGGGAAGACCGCGGCGCACCCGTCCATCTTCGTCGTCGTGCCGAGCGGGACGGCGAAGCTCGCGTAGCCGCGCGGCACACCGAGGTTCACCGCGGCCTGGCGGGACAGCGGCAGCGTCGCGCCGGAGGACTGCGAGACGAACGCGAACTGCAGTGCGGTCCACGACTTGCGGAAGTACGTCAGCGGGTTGATCTTGCCGACGAACCGCAGCAACACCGGGTAGACCACGAACAGGACCAGCGCGCAGCCGAGGTACACGGCGACGATCAGCGAGATCAGCGGTTGGAAGAACTCGTTGCCGTAGCTCGCGAACGCGTTGCCGAGCAGGCCGAGCACACCGATCGGCGCGAGCCAGATGATCCAGCCGAGCACCTTCTGGATGATGTCGAACGCGGCCCGGTTGAAGCTCACGAACGCACCGGCGCGGTCACCGAGCGCGTACGCCGCGCCACCGACCAGCAGCGCGATGAACACCACCTGCAGCACGTTGCCCTCGGTGAACGCGCTGAACACGTTCGTCGGCACGATGCTCTGGATGAACGCCCACCAGTCGCCGGGCGCGCGCTCCGCGATGTTCGCGACGGCGTCCTCGGACGGGGTGACCCGCACGCCGCTGCCGAGGTTGCCGATCGTGCCGATGGCGATGCCGATGAGCACCGCGATCAGCGAGGTCGCCGCGAACCAGAGCAGGGTGCGGCCGCCGAGCCGGGCGGCCGTCCGTGGGCCGCCCAGCCGGCGCAGACTGGTGATGCCGACCACGATCGCGGTGAACACCAGCGGTATCACCGTGAACTGCACGAGGCTGACGAATACTTCGCCGATGCGGGACAGGGTGGTGGCGAGCCAGGAGACCTCGGCCTGCTTGGCGATGAAGCCGAGCAGCGCGCCGAGCACCAGGCCGGCGAGCACTGCCACGCCGAACACCGTGTTCCGGCGGGATCTCGGTTGTGTGGTTGTCGACATCTGTACTCCAGGGCGTGTGGGGTTGACGGCTCGTGCAACGGCCGATCCGGTGCGACTCTTCCCCATCGGGCGCTGATCAGGTGTCCTTCTCACCATGTGGACCAGACCATTTTGACCTCGACCTAACTTGAGGTCATAGGTTCGTGGCATGGAAACGATTCTGGTGACCGGCGCCACCGGCAACGTCGGCCGGCACGTGGTGAACGAGCTGCACGCGGCGGGACATCCGGTGCGGGCCCTGACCCGCTCGCCCGCCGACGCCAACCTGCCGGCCGGCGTCGAGGTGGTGCGCGGCGAGCTGCCCGACCTGGCCGAGTCCGTGCTCGACGGCGTCGGGCCGGTGTTCCTCGTGTGGCCGTTCACCACCGCGGACGACGCGCCGCCGGTGATCGACCTGATCGCGCGGCACGCCAGCCGGGTGGTGTTCCTGTCCGCGCGTGGCGTGCCGGACGACGACGACGCCGCGAACGCCCCGGGTGCGCTGTTCCACGCGCGGGTCGAGTCGTTGCTGCGGCACAGCGGTGTCGAATCGACGTTCCTCCGCGCCGGTGGCTTCGCGTCGAACACGCTGCTGTGGGCGGACGGCGTGCGGGAGGGCGTGGTGCGCTGGATCTACGGCGACGCCGTCCGGCCGCTCGTGCACGAACACGACCTCGCCGACGTCGCCGTCCGGGCGCTCACCGAGCCGGGGCACGCGGGGGAGCGGTATGAGCTGACCGGGCCGGAGGCGCTCACGCAGGCCGACCAGTTGAGGCTGATCGGCGAGGCAGTCGGCCGCGACGTGCGCTGGGAGGAGCTGGACGTGGCGGCCGCGCGGGCGGATCTGCTCGCGCGCGGCTGGGCGCCGGACTTCGTGGAGGGCGGGCTCGCGTACTGGGCCACGCTGATCGACAACCCGGAGTCGGTGACGAAGACCGTCGAAGAGGTGACCGGCAAGCCAGGTCGTTCGTTCGGGGAGTGGGCCCGCGATCACGCGGACGCGTTCCGCTGAGTGCGGTTTGGGCCTCCGGCCCCCGGTTTCCAGCTTACCGGCGGGCACCGACAGTTTCGGGTGTCGAGCGGTGCGCCTGTGGACAGGTCGTCCGTTGTGGACAACCGCGCCGTGACGACCGTTCGGCGGTCCGGTTCTGTCGGCGCCCTGCCGTAGCGTGGCAACCGGGGGCCGGAGGCCAACCCTCACTCAGCTCAGCAGTGTGCCTTCACCTTCTGCAGGTTCGTCACCAGGTTGGGCGGGCCGTCGAGCGGCGCCGGGTCCTCCGGTGTCGGTTGCACGCCACCCGCGGCCACCTTGTCGAGCGTGGCAAGGCCGGAGTCGCCGATCGTGCCGAAGATCGTGTAGTCCGGGCGCAGGTAGGCGTTGCCGTAGACGAGGAAGAACTGGCTGCCGTTGGTGTCCGGGCCCGCGTTGGCCATCGCGAGGGTGCCGCGCGGGTAGATCTTCCGCGCGCCGGTCGGGTCGGTCGGCGCCGGCTCGAGGCCCACCGGAAGCTCGTCGGCGTACTTGTACCCGGGACCGCCCTCACCGGTGCCGCTCGGGTCGCCGCACTGCAACACCTCGAGCGTCGGGTACGTGG
>Ga0193717_1000280_pt1 | contig 37931 bp, 40 predicted proteins | sample U2c2metaG_FD_145900 | JGI IMG/M metagenome (GOLD analysis project Ga0193717, IMG submission 145900) | Soil microbial communities from a riparian zone of the East river system, Colorado, United States - U2c2 | ecosystem: Environmental > Terrestrial > Soil > Riparian zone | place: USA: East River... | reverse complement strand
CGGTGGCGGTGGAGATCAAACGCAGAGGCGAGATAGACGGCGTTGAGCAGCTGACCAGGTATCTCGAGCTGCTCAACAGGGATCCGTTGCTGTCCCCGGTGACCGGCGTGTACGCGGCGCAGCTGATCAAGCCACAGGCCCGCACACTCGCGGAGGACCGAGGCATCCGCTGCGTGACCCTCGACTACAACGGCCTACGCGGCATCGAGTCGAACGAGTTCCGCCTCTTCTGAGCGCGCACACGGGCCGCACATCGCGGTTTACAGCGAGTGTCCGGTGTGGTTGGTTCGGCAGCACCGACCACCTGGAGGTTTCCATGCGTAAGTTGACCCGTCGGGTCGCGATGGCCGTTGCCGCTGTCGTGCCTGCCGCTGTTGTGATCGCCTTCTCCGGTTCGGCGGAGGCCGTGACCTGCGCGCTCTGTTCGTCGGATCGGCGGCTCAAGAAGAACATCCAGCCGATCTAGATGGCGGACGACCGTACGGTCATCGAACGGGTCCGCGAGCTCAACGGCGTGACCTGGGAGTGGCAGGACCCCAAGCGCGGCACGCGTGGCATGGGGGTCGTCGCGCAGGATGTCGAGCGCGCGTTTCCCGACGCGGTCAGCACCGACGAGGACGGGTACCTGATGGTCGACTACCACGGGCTCGTCGGGGTGCTGGTCGAGGCCGTCAAGGAGCTGGCCGACCGGGTGGAGGAGCTGGAGCGGCGACAGTGATTCGGAGGTTCCCCGCACGCCGCCGGACCGCGATGGCTACGGTGCACGTGTGAGGGGAGTCCACATCGTACTGACCGCGCTTGCCGCGGCCGTCGTCCTGGCCGGCTGTGGCGCGCCGGTCGACACAGCAAAGCAGACCTACCCGCGCACGACGGTGCCCGCTGGCGCCGGCATGGACGGGAACGGTGGCAAGACCACCGGCAAGCCCAAGACGAACGACCCCGCCTTCACCAACGAGAAGCTCCGCGAGCTGGACGCGTGCGGCCTGCTCACCGACGACCTCCTGTCCTCGGTCGGCACGCCGGCGGACAACTCGGCACAGGACTTCGGCACGTGCTCCAACTACATGGAGGACAAGGACGGCGGCGAGCTCAGCGTCACGCTGTACCTCGGCGAGACCGTCAGCAACGCCGAGGACGCCGACAAGAACATCGGCGGCCTGCCCGCGCTGGAGAACCCGCTCGATGACGGCACGGCGTGCTTCATCACGACCGTGACCTCCACGAACCCCAACGTCGGCATCAAGGTGCAGATCGGCGGCAAGGGCGACGAGCTGTGCAAGATCGGCACGACGATCATGACGTCGGCCGTCGAGACGATCCGCACGGACCCGCCGAAGCTCGACGTCAGGAGCGGCAGCCTGATCACCGCCGACCCGTGCACCCTGCTGGAGGACGCCGCGGTCGACACCGCGCTCGGCGCCTCGACCGACCAGTCGCCCTACACGCTGCACTGGTGCAACTGGACCGGCGACGGCGTCAACCTCGGCATCTGGTTCCGGACCGGTTACGACCCGAAGGACAGTTCGGAGCCCGGCCAGCCCGTCGACCTCGGCAGCGGCGTCACCGCCTACCAGGAGGTGTCCACCGGCGCGGGCGTGACGTGCCGGCTCGAGTGGCGGCACCGGTCGACCGGCGCGGACGGCGCGGACGAGATCGTCTCGATCAACCTCGACAAGTCCAGCCCGGCGGCGGGCGACAACGGCTGCCCGTCCGCGGTGGCGATCGCGCAACTTCTCATTCCGGCCCTGCCCAAACCCTGAGCGTGCGAGGATTCTCCTTGGTACGGGGGAGAAGCACGACCATAGGGCGTGATCGGGTTTGGGTATCGGACCACGCGCGGCTGGCGCCGCGCTCCTGGCTCTCGCGGCGCTGAGCGCCTGCACCAGCAGGGTCGGCGGCACGCCGGTCGCCGGCACCACGTTGCCGCCCGAGCCGGAGGAGCTCACGTCCGAGGTGGTGTTCGACGACCTCACCAGCATCGACCCGTGCTCGCTGACCGACCTGGACACGTTCGAGGAGTTCGGCGAGGTCGAGTTCGCGACGCCCGAGTCCCTCGACTACTGCGCCATCGGCATCGACACCACCGGTGGCGGCAACGTGGTGATCTCTGTCGGCTCCTTCGGTGAGCTGAGCGCGCTGCCCGAACTGGAGGGCAAGCGCGTCAAGGACGTCGACGGCGGGCTGTGGATCGGCCAGCAGGACGACGACCCGGCGTTCTGCGCGCAGCTACTCGTGTTCCCGGACGGCGTGACCATGCAGGTCGCGGGGCGTGTGTACGACGGCGAAGCGGACACCTGCCCCATGGTCGAGGCCGGTATGGACAAGCTCGTTGAGGTGGTCCAGGACGACGGCGTCGAACACCGCGACCCGGACAAGGACTCGCTGCTGTCCATCGACCCGTGCGACCTGATCGAGGACGACGACCTCACCGCGATCGCGGGTCTGGCCGGCGCCGAGCGGCCGAGCGACTACCCGGGCAAGCACACCTGCTATTGGGAGGTCCCCGACGCGGTGAGCCGGGTGAGCGTGCGGCTGACGTTCGCGGCCGGCCTCGAACCGAAGGCGTACGGCGACGGCGCGAACACCAACCCGGTCGCCGGCCGCCCGTCGGCGACGAACCCGTACCCGAGCGTCGGCGACGGCTCGTTCTGCACGGTGGAGACCGCGCACCTGCCGTTCACCGAGGTCGACGGCCACGAGGACGACACGTTCGAGCTGGCCAGCGTGTTCGTCCGGATGCCGGCCGGGCAGGTGGCGGCGGGCTGCGCCGCGGCGCTCGCGGTGGCGAACATCGTGTGGCCGGAGCTGCCTTCGGCGTGACGCCGGACTTCGTGAGCTGGGCCACGGCCGGGCGGCCAGGCATGTTACTGGCAGGTAGCATCCGGCGTGCCGGTCTGGCAGCGGACTGCGGAGGTGTCCCATGGCACGCGAGTTCCAATGCGTCGGAGTCATCGGTCTCGGCACGATGGGCGCCGGGATCGCCGAGGTCATCGCGCGCACCGGCATCCGGGTGGTGGGCGTCGAGCTCGACGACGAGGGTGTCGAGCGGGCGCGCGAGCACCTGGCGCACTCCACCGAGCGGGCGCTGACCGGCGGCAAGCTGGACGAGGCCGGGCGCGCGGCCCTGCTGTCGAACATCACCTACACGACGTCGCTCGCCGACCTCGGCGGGGTCGACCTCGTGATCGAGGCGATCCCGGAGAGCCTCGAGCTGAAGGCACGCGTGTTCACCGAGCTGGAGCAGGTGTGCCGGCCGGACGTGATCCTCGCGTCCAACGCGTCGTCCCTTTCGGTGACGGAAATCGGCGTGCACACCGGTCGGCCGGGCAAGGTCGTCGGCCTGCACTTCTTCAACCCGGCGCCGGTGCTGAAGCTCGTCGAGATCGTGCGCACGGTCGTCACCGAGCCCGACGTGGTCGCCGACGTCGAGGCGTTCGCCCGCCGGCTCGGCAAGGAGCCGGTCGTGATCGGCGACCGCGCGGGATTCATCGCGAACGCGCTGCTGTTCGGGTATCTGAACCACGCGGTGTCGATGTACGAGTCGCGGTACGCCACACGCGAGGACCTCGACGCGGCCATGCGGTTCGGCTGCGGCTACCCGATGGGTCCGCTCGCGCTGCTCGATCTCATCGGGCTGGACACGGCGTACGAGATCCTCGAGACGATGTATCGGCAGTCCCGCAACCGTTTGCACGCGCCCGCGCCGATCCTGCGGCAGATGATCACCGCCGGGTTGCTCGGCAGGAAGTCCGGGCGCGGTTTCTACTCCTACGACGGACTCGACTCGCCGACCGTGGTGTCCGATGTGGACACGCCGGCGGTCACGGTGACCTTTGAGTCCACAAGGGACGTTCAGCGGGTCGGGGTGGTCGGCACCGGCACGATGGCGACCGGCATCGCGGAAGTGTTCGCCAAGAAGGGTTTCGACGTCGTCCTGCGGGCACGTACCGCAGGCAAGGCGGCCGCGGCGATCGGCGCGGTGGGCAAGTCGCTGGACCGTCAGGTCGTGAAGGGGCGACTGTCCGAAGAGGACCGTGTGGCGGTGCTGGCCCGAATCCGGGGCGTCGTCGAGTTCGACGAGCTGGCCGACTGCGACCTCGTCATCGAGGCGGTCGCCGAGGAGCTGTCGATCAAGCGCGCGGTGTTCGGCGCGCTGGACGAGGTCGTCAAGCCGGGCGCGGTGCTCGCCACCACGACGTCGTCGCTGCCGGTGATCGAGTGCGCCGCGGCGACGTCCCGGCCGTCCGACGTCGTCGGCCTGCACTTCTTCAACCCGGCGCCGGTGATGAAGCTCGTGGAGATCGTGGCGACCATCGCCACGTCGGAGGACGTCGTCGCGACCGCGGCCGCGGTGTGCCGGCGGGTCGGCAAGCACCCCGTGCACTGTTCGGACCGGGCCGGGTTCATCGTCAACGCGCTGCTGTTCCCGTACCTGAACGACGCGGTGAAGATGCTGGAGGCGCACTACGCCGACGCGGACGCCATCGACACGGCGATGAAGGTCGGCTGCGGGCTGCCGATGGGCCCGTTCGAACTGCTCGACGTCGTCGGTCTGGACGTGTCACTCGCGATCGAGCGCACGCTGTACTACGAGTTCCGCGACGCGGGCCTCTCGCCGGCGCCGCTGCTGGAGCACCTCGTGACGGCGGGCCGCCTCGGCCGCAAGACGGGCAAGGGCTTCCGCGACTACCGGTAGCCCTGTGGCCTCCGGCCCCCGGGTTCCACGCTACGGCAAGGGACCGACACTTCCGGAACGCGACGGCCGTGCCTGTGGACAGCTCGTCCGTTGTGGACAACCGGCCGCTGCGAGCCCCCGACCGCGCCGAAACTGTCGGTGCTCACCGGTACCGGCGACCACCGACAGAATCGGGTTGCGCGCGGGGTTGGTTGTGGCTGGATTTGGCTGCCGGCGGTCGTGAGTCTCGCTGTCGGTGCCGATAGGTGGATCGGGTCGCGTGGTCCGGCAGGGCTGTGTCGAAGTCTGTTGGGGAGTGAACCTGGCGGTTCCGCGCCGTGAAAGGCGCGTTCGTGACGTGCGTGATGCCGCGAAAGGCGCGTTCAGGGCGGTGGGTGCCCCCAACGCGCCTTTCACGGCATCACCGATGTCCCAAGGGTGCCGTTCGCGGCCAGCAACGGGCAGCGGTCCAGGACACGGCCCCGCACCTGGGTGGCCACCGCTCATCAGCCGGCCACGACCCTGACCGAACCCCTGGCGTGGCCGCTGGCCCCCTCGAACCACGCTACCGACTACCACCGACAGAAACAGGCGTAGTCGGGGTCGCTGTGGACAACCGGAAGACCTGTGGACAACCGCGTCCCGGTCCCCCGGGGACTGTCGGTGCCGCCCGCTACGCTGGAATTTGGGGGGCCGGAGGCGAACTCAGCCGGTCAGCCGCAGCCGCACCCGCCGCCGCAGCAACCACCGCCGGCCGGGGCGCTCGCGCCGTCGCCACCGCCGCCGGTCAGGGCGATCGTGGACAGCAGCTTGACGGTGTTGCCGTGGCCGGACGGGCAGTCCGCCGGCTCGGCGGACTGGCTCATCGACCTGCGGACCTCGAACGTGGTGGCACAGTCGTGGCAGCGGTACTCGTATGTCGGCACGCCCCCATTCTGCCCTGCCACTACCGTGACGTGTCGTGCCTCGTCGTAACCGTGACCGACGCGCGAACCGCGCCGAGCCGGCCAGGGGACTCGGCGGCGTCGGCTGGCAGGAGACCGAGTCGGGCCCGGACGGCGAGTGGGTCGTGCGCAAGGTCGCCGGCACCATGACCACCAAGCAGTACCGCTGCCCCGGCTGTGACCACGAGATCCGGCCGGGCACACCGCACGTGGTGGTGTGGCCCGCGGACGAGCTCGGCACGGTCGCCGACCGCCGCCACTGGCACCAGGGCTGCTGGGACGCCCGCACCCGCCGGCACCGCACCCGCCGCCACTGAGCGGACAGCGAAGGGCCGCCGTGGGGCATGCCCATTTCGGACCTGCCCCGCGGCTCCTGACCTCAGGGGTCGACCGGAGCCTACGGCGGCCTGCGTCCGCGCTTCCTGTCCAGCAGCTCGAGCACTCGGATCGCATGTCTGCGACCCTTCTCGTCCGCTCGCAGGGACCAGAGGGTGACCACCAACATGGTCACATTCCGGAGCGCCAACGCCGCACCAACCACCACACCGACCAGCGTGAACTCACCGAACACCGTGGTGCTCCTCTCTCTGTGCGCACCCCGGTTGTCGCCGAGGTCCGTGCCCGATCGCGACCCCTGAACGCGGTCGGGCGCGGCATGCACAAAGTGCGAGCTGCTGGTCACTGTGTAGTTGGTCCACCTTCAGGATGCCTGAATCTCGAGGACTCGGCAAAGAAGCTTGAGCAGCCGGGTCTCGGTGCGGTCTCCGTCAGGTCTCCGAGAAATAAATCCGCTCCGCATGTCGAACCGAGGCAGCCGGATCCGACGTGTCTGTGTAAGCCCCCGGCGGAGAACGGAGAAACCGATGTCGCACCCACTCGGCGCCCTTGCGGACAACATGACCGCGTACGCCATCTACGCCACCGCGCAGGCGGAGATGCGCCACGCCTACGCACTGATCGACGCGGGCCGGCTCGACGACGCCGCCAACGAGATCGAGTCCGCGGCGCACGCCGCCGAGGTGCTCGCCAACGCGTCGGTCGAGCTGGACCGGATCGCGCACTGGCGCAGGGTCGCCGCCGCGCGGCAGCGCTTCGTCGACCAGCTTAAGGCCGCTACCAAGCCCGTCGCGGCCTAGCGGGGGAACGTGCGCGCGGCCTCGAGGAACGCGTCGTTCTCCGCCGGCAGTCCCACGGTCGCGCGCACGCCCTCACCGACGAACGCCCTGATGACCACCTTCTGATCGAGACAGTGCTGGTTGAACTCCGCGGTCCGCTCGCCGAGCGGCAGCCACACGAAGTTCGCCTGCGTCGCCGGCACCGCGTAACCCATGTCGACGAGCGCGGCTCGCACCCTGATCCGCTCGACCGTCACGTCGGCGCACCGCGCCATCAGCTCGGCCTCGGCGTCCATCGCCGCGATGCCGGCGGCCTGCGCGATCCGGTTCACCGAGAACGGGATCTGCACCTTGCGCACGCCGGCCGCCACCTCGGGCGCCGCGACGACGTAGCCGAGCCGGATACCGGCCAGCGCGTACGCCTTGGAGAACGTCCGCAGTACCGCCACGTTCTGCCGGTCGAGGAAGCCCATCCCGTCCGGCACGTCGGCGTCGGTCACGAACTCGCGGTACGCCTCGTCCAGCACCACCAGCACGTTCGACGGCACCCGGTCGAGGAAGTCGGTCAGCTCGGCGGTCCGCACCACGGTCCCGGTCGGGTTGTTCGGGTTCGCCACGAACACCAGCCGCGTCCGGTCGGTGATGGCCGCGAGCAGGCCCGCCAGATCGATGGCGTTGTCGACGAGCGGCACCCGGACCCCGCGCGCCATCGCGATCTGCGTGACGATCGGGTACGCCTCGAACGAGCGCCATCCGAACACCACCTCGTCGCCCTGGACGCACAGCGCCTGCACGAGCTGCTGGCACAGGCCCACCGACCCGCAGCCGACGGCGAGCCGGGCGCGGTCGACGCCGAAGTGGGCGGCCGTGCGGTCCATCAGGTCGTCCGCGCCTATCGCGGGGTAGCGGTTGACCTCGGCGGTGGCGTCGGCGATGGCGGCGAGCACCGACGCGGGCGCCGGACCGGACAGCTCGTTGCTGGACAGGATGATCGCCCCGGGAAGCTTCTTGCCGGCGACGTAGTCGGCGACATCCGCGAGGTCGGCTCTGACGGTGACGGGCATACCCAGCATCATGTCATGCGCCGCCGGAGTGGTCGGGCAGCTCGAAGTAGCACGACAGCGCACCCTGGAACGGGGCCTGCCGGACCTCGACGAACCCCGTCTTGACCGCGACCCGGCGGGCGGCCGCGTTGACCGTCGGCGTGATGATCGCGACGGGCAGCGTCGGCAGCGTCAGCCGGGCCCAGTCGACGGCGGCGGCCACCATCTCCGGCGCGTAGCCGTGCCCCCACTCGGACGGGAACAGCCGGTAGAACACGTTGAGGTACATGCTGTCGTCGGCATGTGCCAACTGAAGGCCGCCGAACCCGATCGTCTCACCCGTGCGGGTGAGCTCGATGGTCCAGTAGCCGAAGCCGAACTCGGCCCAGTGGTCGAGCCAGGAGGCGAACAGCAGTCGCGACTGGTCCGGTTTGCCCGGTCCTTCCGGGCGGTGGCGGACCGCGTCGGGGTTGGCGTGCAGTGCGATCATCGCGTCGACGTCGGTTGGCTCGACCTTCCGCAGGACAAGGCGTTCGGTCTGCACCCACTCGGGTCTCGCGTCCTCCGCGACGTGGCTCACGGTCCCGATGCTAATCACGCCGGCCACCGGGGCCGCCGGTTCGACCGACCTGCGAGGCCGGTCCGAGTGCCGCCCCGAGGTCATACACGAGGTATGTGTCGAGGATTCTGTCAATTACGCTCCGTACCGTTTTGAATCAATGTGGTGCCCGGAACATATCCGAATCTTCGGTATTCGAAATGGAAAGATGGGGGCCGGTCATGCGCTACCTCAAACGCGAGCGGGACACTGTCGAGAAATACCTCCCCGGCTTGGACGACCTGCTTGCCGGCACCGCGCTCGCCGAGTTGGAGCGGCCGGGAAGTCCTGGTATCAAAGCGTTTCGCGACCACCGCGGCCCGGCGCTGGTAATTCCGGCGGAGTACGGCGGGTCCGGTGCGGACGCGGTCGACGCGGTCCGCGTACAGCGGGCGCTCGGCGCCCGCTCACCGTCGCTCGCGGTCGCGACGACCATGCATCATTTCTCCGTCGCGGGGCTCGTCGTCGTCGCGGACGGTGGCGGTCAGGAATGGCTGCTGCTCGAGGCGATCGCGAAGAACAACATGTTGCTCGCGTCCGGGTTCGCGGAGGGCCGCCCGGACGGCAAGGTGCTCCAGCCGACGATGGCGGCCACCATCACCGACGAGGGCATCCGGATCAGCGGCGTGAAACGGCCGTGCAGTCTCGCGCAGTCGATGGACCTGCTCACCGCGAGCGTCGCCATGCCGACCGAGGACGGCGGCACGCAGCTCGCGGTCGCGTTGATCCCGGCGAACGACCCCGGCGTGACGGTCAGCCCGTTCTGGTCCAGCTTCGCGCTGGCCGGCGCGGAGAGCGACCAGGTCACCATCGACAACGTCCTGGTGCCGCCCAACCTGGTGGTGCGCACGCAGGTGCCGGAGGGCGCGCACCTCGACGACATCCAGACCGCCGCGTTCGTCTGGTTCGAGCTCCTGATGATGGGCTCCTACCTCGGCGCCGCGAGCGCGCTGGTCGAGCGCGTGGTCGCCTCCGACCACATCGCCGACTCCGAGCGGATGCGTCTGGTCACCGGGGTCGAGGGCGCGATGGCCGCCATCGAGAACGTGGCCCGCCAGGTCGCCGACTGTCAGCGCACGCAGGAGCTGCTCGTCGACGCGCTGCTCGTGCGCTACAGCGTGCAGGACACCATCGCCGCCGTCGTGCCGAGGGCGATCGAGCTGCTCGGCGGCCTCAACTTCATGACCGGCGACGACGTCGGCTACCTCGCCGCGGCCGTCAACGGCCTCTGCTTCCACCCGCCGGCAAGGGCGAAGATGGCCGGCCCGCTGACGAGCTACCTCGCCGGTGGCTCGCTCAACGTGGCGTGAGGAGCCCGACATGACTTTCCGCAAACCCACCCTGCTCCTCACGGGCGCCTCCGGCGTGCTGGGCCGCGCCATGATCGACGAGCTGTCCCGCGACCACGAGCTGGTGTGCCTGCGCAACCGCAAGAAGATCAACGATCCTCGGGTCACCGAGTTCGCCGGCTCCTTCGACCACCCGACGCTCGGCCTCGACGGAGCCGAGTACGCGAACCTGGTCCGCAGGCTCAGCGGCGTGATCCACTCGGCGGCCGCGACCAACTGGAAGGCCGCCCCGGAGAAGATCCGCGCGATCAACCTCGGCGGCCCGACCGCGCTGCTGCGGCTCGCCGAGGCCGCGGACGCGCCGCTGTACTTCTTCTCCACGGCGTTCGTCGCGTCGCCGCCGCCGACCGACGGCCGGTTCCCCGGCGCGGTCAGCTACATCCAGTCCAAGATCGACGCGGAGGAGCTGGTCCGCACCTCGGCGGTGCCGACGGTCATCGTCCGGCCCTCGCTCGTCACCGGCGACTCGGTCACCGGCCGGATGTCGGCTTTCCAGGGCCTGCACCGGATGATGGGCGGCATCGTGCGCGGGCTGGTGCCGATGGTGCCGACCGAGCCGAACTCGCTGATCGACGCCGTGCCGCAGGACCTCGTGAGCGCGGTCATCGGCAAGCTGGTCCGCCAGCGGATCACCGAGGGCGAGTACTGGCTCACCGCCGGCACCGAGGCGCTGTCCAGCGCCGAGATGGTCGACCTGTGCGTGGACATGTCCGCGCGCCTTGGCATCCGCGCGTTCCGGCCGAGGTTCATCCCCAGCGAGGCGGTCGACCGGCTGCTGCTCCCGCTGATGGACGACGTGCTCACCGACGACCTGCGCACGATGTTCACGGAGTTCCTCGAGTCCCTGTGGCTGTTCCAGAACCCGGCGCCGCTGCCCAGCTCGCTCGCCGCGCTCGGCTTCGGACACCGGGCCACCCGCGAGGCGCTGTACGACGCGACCGAGCGTTCGCTGTACTACTGGGCGAAGGTCAAGGGCCTGGCCGAGGACGACGACGTCGAGCTGGCGAGGGCGGCGTGACCGCGGTATCCCTTGGCGTGCATGACCTGTACCGCAAGCACTTCGGGCCGGGCCGGGCGTCGGTCGGCCGGATGATCGGCGGGATGGTCGAGGTCGACTCGCACGGCCCGTGGCTCACCACCGCGGACGGCGGCGACTACCTCGACTTCGGCGGCTACGGCGTGTACCTGCTGGGGCACCGGCATCCGGACGTGGTGGCCGCCGTGCACCGTCAGCTCGACCGGCATCCCATGGCGTCACGGGTGTTCCAGGAGCCGGTGACGGCGGCCGCGGCGGCCGCGCTGGCCTCGGTCACCCCGGCCGGCCTCGACCTCGTGCACTTCGTCAACTCGGGCGCGGAGGCGGTGGAGGCCGGGCTGAAGCTGGCGCGGGCACACGGCCGCACCGCGCTCGTCACGACCCGCAACGGCTTCCACGGCAAGACGTTGGGCGCGTTGAGCGTCACCGCGAAGGCGGTGTTCCAGGACCCGTTCCGGCCGCTGCTGCCCGACGTGACCGAGGTGGCCTACGGCGACCTGTCCGAACTGGACGCCGCACTGTCCACTGTGGCTGGTCGGGGTTGTTTCATCGTGGAGCCGGTACAGGGGGAGGGTGGGGTCACCATCCCGCCACCCGGCTACCTGCGTGGCGCGGCGGAGCTGTGCCGCCAGCACGGCGCGCTGTTCATCGCCGACGAGATCCAGACCGGGCTCGGCCGCCTCGGCACGTGGTGGGGCGTGGACGCGGAGGACGTCGTGCCCGACATCCTGTTGGTGGGCAAGATTCTCTCCGGTGGTGTGGTGCCGGTCGCGGCCATGGTCGCCACGGCGGCGGCGTACGCGCCGTTCGCCAAGGACCCGTACGTGCACACGTCCACGTTCGCGGGCTCGCCGCTCGCGTGCGCCGCGGCGCACGCGGTCATCGAGGTCCTGCGCCGCGACGACCTGCCGGGGCGCGCCGCCCGGCTCGGTGCCAAGCTGCTCGCCGGCATCACTGCCGAGGTGGCGAAAGCCGGTCTGGCACAACGGATCCAGGTCCGCGGCCGGGGGCTCCTGATCGGACTCGAGTTCGCCGACCCCGGTGGTGTCGGCACCCTGTTCCTGAACCTGCTCGACCGCGGCGTGCTCGCGAACCACTCGCTGAACTCGTCGCACGTGCTGCGGTTCACCCCGCCCGCGATCCTCCGCGACACCGAGGTGGACCGGTTCCTGGCCATCCTCGCCGAGGCGCTGGCCGACCTCTGAGGCACACCAACACACTGGAGGGAACAATGCGACAGGTCACCATCGCCGTCGTGGCCGACAACCTCGACGCCGCGGCCGCGTATGCCAGGATCAGCGACTTCGCGCGCTATCCGGAGCTGACCGATGCGGTGCTCGCGGTCGACCTCGACCCTGGCCAGACCGACGGCTCGTCGATCGTGTCGACGTGGACGGTCCGGTTCCGCAAGGGTCTGCTGTGCTGGACCGAGCGGGACACGCTCGACCCGGCGGCCGGCACGATCGCGTTCACACAGCTGTCCGGCGACTTCGAGGTGTTCGAGGGCACCTGGCGGGTGTCCACTTGCGACGGTGGCGCGCTCGTCGAGTTCGTCGCCGGCTTCGACCTCGGCATGCCGACGCTCGCGGACATCCTCGACCCGGTCGCGGAGGCCGCCCTGCGCGACAACATCCTGCTGATCCTGCACGGCCTGATCGGCGACGTGCGCGAGGTCGAGCAGGTGACCGGCCGTGTCTAGCCTCCTGCGGGCGTTCGGGGACGTGGACTCCTTCCGCGACGGCCCCGGCACCGACCGGTGCGTGCGGCTCTACCGCAAGCTCGCCGCCGGCGTGTCCGTGGTCGGGACCGCGGGCGCCGACGGGCCGGTCGGCGCGACCGTCTCCGCGGTGACGTCCGTGTCGCTGCGCCCGCCGATGCTGGTGGTCAGCCTGTCGCTCGGCAGCAGGACGCTCGCCGCCGTCGAACGGCGCGGCGCGTTCTCGGTCACGTTGCTGCGGGCCGACCAGCAGGAGCTTGCCGAGGGGTTCGCGCGGCCGGGCGGGCCGAGGTTCGCCGGTGTCGCGTACCGGGAGCTGCTCGGGGTGCCGGTCCTGCCGGACAGCCTCGCGTGGTCGGTGTGTCTCGTCGCCGACGTGCGTGCCTACGGCGACCACAGCCTCGTGATCGGCGAGGTCGTCGCCGCGCACGCGGGCACCGGCCGGCCGCTGGTGTGGCACGACCAGAAGTTCGCCGAGCTGGGGGAGTAGTCATGTTGCGAGGGCTCGCGCTGCGAGTGATCCGGTTCCGCCGGCTCATCCTGTTCGCCGCCGTGGCGTTCCTGGTGGGCGGCGCGGCGCTGTCGCTCGACCTGCACCGCCACCTGAGCATCGGCGGGTTCTGGGCGGGCACGGACGAGTCGACGCGGGCGGAGGCGGAGTTCGGGGACACGCTGCCCAACGGCCCGCACAACCTCATCCTGTTGGTACGAAACGACTCCGGCGCGGACTCGCCGGCCGCGGTGGCGGCCGGGCAGCGGCTGACCGAGGAGTTGGCCGACGAGCCGGCGCTGTCGTCGGTCACGTCCTACTGGGCGACCGGCAGCACCGAGCTGCGGTCGGCGGATGCGAAGACCGGGCTGGTGCTGGCGCGGATCGAGGGCGACGAGGACCAGCGCAAGGAGGCGCTGCTTCCGCTGTACGACCGCTATCACGGCACGCACGACGGCGTGTCGATCCGGTTCGCGGGGCAGCCCGCGGTGGAGCGGGAGGTCACCGAGCGGTCCGGCGAGGACCTGCAACGGCTGGAGATGCTGTCCACGCCGGTGGTCGCCGTGCTGCTGCTGTTGATCTTCGGCAGCATCGTGGCGAGCCTGCTGCCGCTGGTGATCGGGCTGACCGCGATCGTCGGCACGCTGGTGACGCTGCGGGTGCTGACGGTCTTCACGCCGGTGTCGGTGTACTCGTTGAACATCGCGACCGCGCTGAGCCTCGGCCTCGCGATCGACTACGGCCTGTTCATGGTCACCCGGTACCGCGAGGAGCTGGACAAGGGCCTGCCGCCGGTCGCCGCGGTGGCCAACACGATCGCGACGGCCGGTCGCACGGTGTTGTTCTCGGCACTCGTGGTGGCGCTGTCGTTGTCGGCGCTGCTGGTCTTCCCGCTGTACTACCTGCGGTCCTTCGCGTACTCGGGGATCGCGGTGGTCGGTTTCGCCGCGCTGTCCGCGCTGGTGCTCCTGCCCGCGGTGCTCGTGGTGCTCGGCACCCGGGTGGACAAGCTGGATGTGCGCGCCGGGGTCGCGAAGCTGTTCCGGCGCAAGGCGAAGCCAGCCGGCCGGCTGTCCACCGTTGGCACCGGCGGCTGGCACCGGCTGGCGTCGTTCGTGATGCGCAGGCCGCTGCCGCTCGCCACCGGCGCCATCCTGTTCCTGCTGGTGCTCGGCGGGCCGTTCCTGCAGGCCAAGTTCGCGCTGCCGGACGAGACGAACCTGCCGAGCACGAGCGAGTCCGCGCAGGTGACCGCGTTGCTGCGCGAGGAGTTCCCGGCCCTTGGCGCGGACGCCATGTACATCGTGTCGCCGGACGAGCAGCTCTCGCCAGAAGCCACCACGGCGTACGCGACCCGAGTGTCGCGAGTGGACGGTGTGGTCCTGGTCAACTCGGCCGCCGGCGTGTTCGCCGACGGCAAGCTGCTCGCGCCGCCGAACCCGTTGTCCGCCACGCAGTTCACGGCGACGAAGGCGTCCTGGCTGTCGGTCGCGTTGTCCGGGCCACCGCAGGGCGAGGTGGCCACGGCGGCCGCCGAGCAGGTGCGCGCGCTGCCCGAGTCGCGCGGCCTGCTGGTCGGCGGGGTCGCCGCGCACCTGGTGGACACCAAGGCGACGCTCGCGTCACACCTGCCGTGGGCGTTGCTGGTGGTGGCGGTGTCGACGCTGCTGGTGCTGTTCCTGTTCACCGGCAGCGTGCTGATCCCGGTGAAGGCCGTGGTGCTGAACCTGTTGAGCCTCACGGCCACGTTCGGCGCGGCGGTGTGGATCTTCCAGCAGGGCAACCTGAGCTGGCTGGTCGGCGACTTCCAGGTCAGCGGCACGGTCGAGCTGACGACGATCATCATGCTGTTCGCCATCGCGTTCGGGCTGTCGATGGACTACGAGGTGTTCCTCCTGTCCCGCATCAAGGAGGAGTACGACCGGACCGGCGACAACACCGCGGCGGTCGCGGTCGGGCTGCAGCGCACCGGAAAGCTCATCACCTACGCGGCGATGATCTTCGTGGTCGTGATGCTGGCGTTCGCCACGTCCACGCTCGGCATTCTCAAGCTCGTCGGCATCGGGCTCGGGCTCGCGGTGTTCATGGACGCCACGCTGGTCCGCGCGGTGCTCGTGCCGGCGGTGATGCGGCTCGCCGGCCGGGCCAACTGGTGGGCGCCGCGGTGGCTGCGGCGGGTGCACGACCGGGTCGGTCTCCGGGAGGACGAGACCGGACCCGAGCAGACCAGACAGTTGTCATTAGTCGGAGGTGGGCGGTCATGACGGTGGTGGACGAGCCGGTCGGCACAGTTGGCGAGATTCTGCCGATCCTGCGTCGTACCGCGGACAACCCGTCCGCGTTCCTGGCGCTCAACCAGGGCAACGAGTACTTCACGGCGCCGGGCATCGACGGCGTGGTGACCTACCGGCCGTTCGGGAACCGGTACTGGATCCAGTTCGCCGGCGCGTCGGCGGCGCCGGAGCGGCGTGGTGCGCTCGACGCCGAGTTCGCGGCCGCCGCCTCGGCGGCTGGCCGGCGGGTCATCGCCGTGCAGTTGATGCGTGGCGACGCGCTCCGTGCCGCGGCGAACGGCTGGACGGTCAACCAGTTCGGCACCTCGTACAGCATCGACCTCGCCGACTTCAGCCTGCGCGGACGCAAGTTCGTCAAGACCCGCAACATGATCACCCGGTCCCGGCGCGAGGGGGTCACGGTGTCCGAAGTGGACCCGGCGCTCGTGCGAGACCGGCTGGCCGAGATCGACGCGTCGTGGCTGCGGGACAAGGGTTGGCACGTCAAGGAGATGCGCTTCCTCATCGGTGAACGCGAGGGTCCCGGCGCGGCGCACCGGCGGACTTTCGTTGCCACCGCAGGCGATCGGGTCGTCGCGTACGTCTCGTACGCGCCGGTGTTCGGGTCGCGGCCGGGTTGGCTGTACGACCTGACACGGCGCAGCCCCGACGCGCCGCCCGGCGTGATCGAGCACATCTTCGCCGAGGCCGCGGAGACACTGCGCGCGGACGGCGCGGGCTGGCTGCACCTCGGCCTCACCCCGTTCGTCGGTCGCGACCAGGACAACGAGATCGAGGGCGCGGCGAACAAGCTGACCGGCAGGCTGGTCGACCTGATCGAGCGGCGCGGGGCGTTTCTGTACCCGGCCGCGGGTCAGCTCGCGTTCAAGCTGAAGTGGCGGCCGCAGGTGGTGACACCGGAGTATGTCGCGTTCCCCGGCCGGATCCGGGTCCGCGACATCTGGTGTCTCGCCCGCGCGACCAACGCACTGTGAGGGGGAGCGGACATGGCTAGCGTCGAGGTGCCGTTGGTGGCACTGGAAACCGCGCCCATCTGGTGGCAGACCGCGCCACCGCACGAGACCGGCGCGCGCCTGCGCGGCGACGAGCGGGCCGCGCTCGTGATCGTCGGCGGCGGACTGTCCGGGCTCGCGACCGCCTACCACGTCAACCGGCTCGACCCGGACCGGCGCATCGTGGTGCTGGAGGCACTGCGGGTCGGGTGGGGCGCGACCGGGCGCAGCACCGGCATCGTCGGGCCGGGTCTGTCGATGCCGTTGCCGCGGGTGCGCAAGAAGTACGGCGACGAGGCCGCGGCGGAGGCGTTCGGCGCGAGCCGGCACGGGGTCGAGCTGCTGCGCGAGCTCATCGCCGACGAGGGGATCGAGTGCGCCGCGCGGGACGAGCCGCACACGGTCGGCGCGCTCACCGAGGCGCAGGAGCGGCGGCTGGCCAAGCACCTGAAGGCGTTGGGGGAGCTGGGTTTCGACGTGCCGTGGCTGTCCGGCGCCGAGCTGTCGGAGCTGGCCGGGCCCGGCTACCTCGCCGGGTTCGCCTACCGGGACGCGCTGCTCGTCGACCCGTACCGGCTGGCCACCGGGCTCGCGGACGTGCTGCGGGCGCGGGGTGTGGAGATCCACGAGGACAGCCCGGTGCTCGACGTCGACACGTCCGGCCGGCGGCCGGTGGTCCGCACGCCGAGCGGGACGGTCACCGCCGGCCGGCTGCTGTTCACGGTCGACGGCTACGCCAAGGGCCTGAACCCGCACCCGCGTTCGGTCTTCGCGATCCGCACGCACGTCCTCGCGACCGCGCCGCTGTCCTCCTCTCAGCGCGCGGACCTCGGCTGGGCCGGCCGCGGCGGCGTGATCGACCAACGCAACTTCTTCAACTACTACCGCATGACCGGCGACGGGCGGCTGGTGTTCGGCGGTGGCCCGCCGGTGGTGCCGAGCGGCGACCCGGCGCGGGACGCGGCCGCGTCGACGAAGGTGTACCGCCGGCTGCACCGCGAGCTGTCGGCGTGTTTCCCGGTGCTCGCGGACGTCGAGGTCGACGCGTACTGGTCGGGCATGACGGCGAGCAGCTTCGACCGGCTGCCGGTGCTCGGCTCGGTGCCCGGACTATCCACTGTGCACTACGCGGGTTCCTGGTGCGGGCACGGTCTTTCGTTGTGCGTCGACGCGGGCTGGCGGTTCGCGAAGAGCCTGGTCGACGATCCGGAGCCGAGCCTGTTGTGGGAACGGCAGAAGGCGCTCGGGGTGCCCGGTTCGATGTTGCGCGCCAAGGGGTCGCGGGCGTACCTGCGGCTCCTGGACCGCGCCGACCGCAGGGACCTGCGCCGCCCGCCGGCCGCCGCGCTCGAAACCGCTGGGAGGTAAGGAAATGTCACTGCCACTGCCACTGCCACTGCCCGTTCCGTCGCGACCGGAACGGCCGAAGCTCACGCTGGTGCCCGGCGCGGCGACCGAGCTGCCCGAGGTGGCCGACGTGGTGGTCGTCGGCGGCCGGATCTCCGGTTGTGCCACGGGAGTCCGGCTCGCCGAAGCGGGGCTGCGGGTCGTCGTGCTGGAGCGCGAGGAGCGGTACACCGACGCGATCTCCACGCACTACCTGCAGGACCTCGGCCTGTGGGACGAGTTGGGGCTGCTGCAGGACGTGATCGACCTCGGCGCGCCGAAGCTCAACGCCACCAGGCTGAACATGGACGGCATCGACCTGTCGTCGGTGCACCCGGAGGCGCCGAGGATGTGCGTGCGCCGCTTCGGGCTCGACGAGCTGCTGCGCAAGCGGCTGGAGCGGTCCGGCGCGCGGTTCGTCACCGGCGTCGCGGTCACCGGGCTGGTCAAGGGCCCGGCCGGCCGGGTCGACGGGGTGCGGGTGCAGCTGCCCGACGGCACGGGCACCGCGCAGATCCTGTCGTCGCTCGTGATCGGCGCGGACGGTCGCAACTCGACGGTCGCGCGGCTGACGGGCGCGAAGAAGTACGCGGTGACGGAGAACGACCGCAACGCGTACTGGCGCTACTACCGCAACCTGCCGATCCCGCCGGAGTTCCACCTGGTGCGCCACGAGCAGGACGTGTTCTTCGCGGTGCCGTGCGACGACGGGCTGACGCTCGTGGTGGCGCAGCCGCCGTCCGCCGACGAGCGCGAATGGCGGGACCGCGAGGTGTTCGAGAAGGTCGCCGAGCGGACGATCCCGTTGCTGCGTGGGTTGCTGCACCGTGCCGAGCAGGTTGGTGACGTGCGGGTGGTGCGGCGCATGCAGGGCTACTTCCGCGAGTCGGCGGGCCCCGGCTGGGTGATCCTCGGCGACGCGGGCCACTTCAAGGACGTGATCACCGGGCAGGGCATCTCCGACGCATTGCGTCAGTCGCGGTCGCTCGCCGGCTACATCCTCGCCGCGTGGGGCAAGGAGTCGCGGCTGGACCGGTCGATGCGGTACTGGTGGCGGGCGCGGGACGCCGACGCCAAGCCGATGTACTACTTCTCGCAGAGCTTCGGTCGGTCGCTGCCGCCGAACGTGTTGGACCTGGAGGTGTTCCGGTTCGTCAACTCGTCTAACCGCAGGCGGCACAACCTGTCCCGGCTGCTCGAGCATCGCTACAACCCGAGGCGACTTCTCGGGGTGCCGGCCCTCGCCGGGCTGGTGCGCGGACTGTTCCGCCGTGACACTGACTTCAGTCAGGTGATGGCGGCGTTCTCGCAGTCGGCGAACCGGGAGTTGGGGCGTGGGTAACCGCAGGTGGGCGCTGGTACTTCGGATCGCGTTGGGCGCGCTCGCGTTCGAGTGCGCGCTGATCGGGTTCCAGGCGCTGTTCTTCCCGTCGTACTTCTACAACGAGTTCCTGCTGGGGCGGGGCTGGTCGGCCATGTTGCCGCCCTACAGCGAACACATGACCCGGGACGCCGGCGCGTTGTACCTCGGGTTCTTCGTGATACTGGCGTGGGCGACCGTGCGACTGTCGAGTGAGCTGGTCAACGCTTCGGTCGTCGGTTTCGCGGTCGCGACCGTGCCGCACATGGTCTACCACTCGTTCCACATCGACGCGGCGACCGAGCTCTTCGACAAGGTCGCACAGGTCGGGGCGCTGGCGGTGACGCTCGCCGTGTGCGTCGGGTTGCTGGAGGCGCACCGCCGGTACCGGCTGAGTGTTTAGATGGGCGCATGCGCTTTCCGGACACGCCGCTCGTGCTGCTGCACGCCTTTCCGCTGGACAGCAGGATGTGGGCGGGATTGTCCGTCCTGGCGGAGCTGATCACGCCGAACCAGCGCGGTTTCGGCGGCGCGCCGCTGGGTGACGCCGAGCCGAGCCTCGACGTGGTGGCGGCGGATGTCATCTCGTTGATCGGCGACCGCCGGGTGGTGCTGGGTGGCTGTTCGATGGGCGGCTACGTGGCGATGGCCGTGCTGCGTGCCGCGCCGCACCTGGTGGCCGGACTGGTGTTGGTGTCGACGCGCGCGTCCGCCGACACCGCCGCCGGCCGCGCGAACCGGGCGGCGATGGCAACGCGGATCGCCGAGGAGGGGCCGGGTTTCGTGCCGGACGCGGTGCTGCCCACGTTACTCGGCGACTCGACCCTGGAGCGCCGACAGTCCATTGTGGACGATGTGCGGATGCTGGTGTCCGAACAGGACGGTGCCACGATCGCGTGGGCCCAGCGCGCCATGGCCGCGCGACCGGACTCGTCGGATGTCCTGCGGTCGACCGATGTGCCGACACTCATCGTCCGGGGTGAGCAGGACACGCTCATTCCACCCGCCGACGCCGACGCGCTGGCCGACCTCATGCCGAAGGCGGAGGTGGTGGTCCTCGCCGGCGCCGGACACCTGCCGCCGCTGGAGGTGCCGGAGGAGTTCACGGGCGCGGTGGCCCGCTGGCTGGAGTGAGTTTCGCGGGGCGGGGCGTGTGGCCGCTGGCCCCCTCGAACCACGCTACCGGTTGCCACCGACAGTTTCTGAGGTCGCGGGGCCTGTCGTGCGGGGTTTGTCCACAGGCGACGGGTTGTCCACAGGCCAGCCGTCGCGGCCAGTTTGTGTCGGTGCCGCACGGTAGCGTGGGAAACGGGGGCCGGAGGCCAAAGCCGGGCGGTTTCTGCTGGTCGGCAATGCCCTGAAAGCCACCTTTGGGGCGCCCAGTGCCCTGAAGGCCACCTTTGGGGCGAAGGCGGGGCGGGCGAGCGGGCGAGGGGCCTCTCAGCTCTTGCGGCGCCTGCGACGGCCGCGCCTCGGGGTGGCGTCCTCGTCGTCCGGTTCCAGTGGGAGGTGTGGTGCTTCCTCGGTCTCGTCGTTGTCGCCGATCAGTCCGATCAGCTCAGCCGCGATCTGTTGCGCGGACTCGGCGAGTGTGGGGGCCTCCGCGCCGGCTCGGCGCAGCGCGGCGGACCGCAGGCGTGCGTAGCCGCGCACCGACACCGGGCGCCGGGTACGCACCGTGTACGTCTCGGTGTCTGTCAGCGCCTCGGCCATCTCCGCGTCCACCAGCACGGTCCCCGGCCGCGCGACCGACGTCAGGCGGCTCGCGATGTTGACCACCGAGCCGTAGACGTCGCCGAAGCGGCTCAGCACCCGCCCGTACGCGAGGCCCGCCCGCAGCGACGGGACACCGTCCTCCGCCTCGGCGCGTTCCAGCAGCGTCAGCGCGATCTCGGCGGCGTCGCCCGGCGAGTCGGCCACGAACAGCACCTCGTCGCCCAGCATCTTCACTATTCGGCCGTGGTTCTCGGCCACCACGTCGGCGGCCATGGCGTCGAAGCGGTCGACCACGGCGACCAGCTCGGCCTCCGTGGAACGCCTGGTCAGCGACGTGAACCCGACCATGTCCGCGAAGCCGACGACCTGCCGCCGCTCGTCGAGGTCGTCGTCGGGGGACGCGAGCATGCGCACCGAGTTCGCCGCGAGGTGCCGGCGCCACACGAAGTTCTGCATCGCCTCCAACTCGGGCGTGAGGTGCTCGATGAGCCGCGCGAGCTGCCGCTCGTCGGCCCCCAGCTCGGGGTTCGCGGTGAGCACGTCGCGCAGCATGCGCACCTGCGACTCGGCCAGCCGCGACATGTGCTGGCCGATCATGCGCGCGGTGGACGTGGCGATCGACGGGTCGACGATGCCGCCCTGGATCAGGTCGTTCGCGATGCGCAGCGCGCGGATGTCCCCGTCGGTGAACACGGCCGCGTCGTCCGCGGCGCTGGCGAAACCGAGGGCCCGCCACAGCGCGCTGGCGCGTTCGGCCGGCACCCCGGACCGCTCGGCGACATCGGTACGCGTGTACTGACGACTGCCGCCGAGCAGAATGCCCTCGATGCGCTGCTGTAGCGCCTCGAGCTCGTCGGTACTACTCACGTGGTGTGGACGATGAGCACGTCGACCTGCGACTTGCGCGCCGCCTCGGACGGCACCGAGCCGAGCAGCCGGCCGGCGAACGTGTTCAGGCCGCGGTTGCCGACCACCAGCAGGTCGGCGGAGCGCTCCTGGACCACCTTCGCGAGGGTCGGCACCGGCTCGCCGTCGACGACCACCGTGTCGATCTTCGTGGCGCCTGCCTTCTTCGCGCGCTCGGTCGCGGTGCGCACCGAGTCCTCGGCCGGGGACGCGCCGACCACCTGGTAGGCGACGTCGTCGCCGAGCTGGTCGGACGCGCGGGCGACGTCCTCCTGGCGGGCGGGGTGATAGGCGCAGGCGATGACCAGCGTGGCCCCGGCGTCGGCGGCGATCCGCGCGGCACGCTCGACCGCGAGGTAGGACGAGTCGGAGCCGTCCGTGCCGACGACCACGGTCTGGTAAGCCGTCATGGTGTCCTCCCGTTAGCTACTCGCGGGTAAAACCTACCGTGTGCGGCACGCCGACGCGACGTCTGGATCCCGCCAGCGCGACGGCGCGCACGACGGCAGCCTGAAGGCATGTACCTGACCCACGCGCTCCCGGCCGACGTGCGCACGGCCGCCGCGACAGACCCGTCGACCGTCCACTCCGTCGCCGGTGGCGGCGAGCCGCTGCGGTGCTGTCTGCGGAACGCGGCCGACGGGGAGGAGCTGCTGCTGTTCAACTACGAGCCGCCGCTGCCGGACAGCCCCTACCGCGAGCGGGGCGCGGTGTTCGCGCACGCTGGCGAGTGCCCCGGCCCGGCGAACGGCGACTACCCGGCGGACTGGCTCGGCAAGCCGCAGGCGTTGCGCGCCTACGACGCGCGCGGCTGGATCCACCCGGCGACCCGCACCCACGACGGCGCCAACCCCAGTGCCGCGTTGGCCGAGGTGCTCGCGGCGCCGGGCGTGGTCGAGGTGCACAGCCGCAACCTCGCGTACGGCTGCTACATGTTCGCCGCAACACACCGCGAGTCGCCGTTTCAGGACCGGTGAGTCGCCGTTTCGAGAACGCCGAGTCGACCGTTCACGCGTCGGCGGTGTTCGTGAAACGTCAACTCAGCGTGTCTGAATGGGGGACTCGCGGGTTCTGAACGGGAGACTCGCGGGGTTACTCGCCGATGTCCTCGTACCAGAGGTCGGGGTGGGCGGCGATGAAGTCGGTCATCATGCCGACGCACTCGGTGTCCTCGAGGACCGTGATCGCGACTCCGTGCTCGGCGAGCCACTCGTGGCCGCCGGAGAACGTGGTCGCCTCGCCGACCACCACGCGGGGGATCGCGAACTGGCGGACCAGCCCGCTGCAGTACCAGCACGGCGACAGCGTCGTGACCATGACCGTGTCGCGGTAGTGCCGGCGCCGGCCGGCGTTGCGGAACGCCGCGGTCTCGGCGTGCATCGACGGGTCACCGTCCTGCACACGGCGGTTGTGACCGCGGCCGAGCAACTCCCCCTCGAGGGTGAACAGCGCGGCGCCGATCGGGATGCCGCCCTCGGCGAGGCCGGCGCGGGCCTCCTCGACGGCGACCGCCAGCAGGTCCGCGTCGGTCACCGAGCGATGCGCTTCGTCTTCGCCGCCGCCACCTCTGGCGGGATCGGCGGCCCGTCCGGCGAGCCGGACGTCTCCCACGGCTCCTTGGGAGGGCTGCCCGGCGCGGACGCGGCGTCCCGCGGCGCGGGGCTCGGCCTGGTCGCTTCCTCCAGCTCGTCAGGCAGCGGGTCGAACGCCGGCACCGCGTTCTCCAGGTACGCGTGCGCGTCGACCACCAGCTCGCGGGCCGAGTGCAGCTGCTCGGCGACCTTCGCGCGGAGCTTGCGCAGCGACGCCACCCGCTGGGCGGCGTGGTTGATCCGCCGGTTCGACTCCTCTGTCGCCTCGCGCACCCGCCGGGTCGCCTCGTCGCCTGCCTCCTGCAGCCGCGCCGTGGACTCGGTGATCGCCTCGTGGCGGCGGCGGTTGGCCTCCTCGGTCGCCTCGCGGACGCGCCGCTCGGCCTCCGACTTCGACGTCGCCTCCTGCTCGGCCAGCGCACGCATCGACTCGGTGCGCCGCGACGCCATCGCGATCTCGAAGTCCTCCTCGACCTGGGCGCGCGTGGCCAGCGCCTGCGACTCGGCGGCCTCGGCGGCGGTCGTGGCGGCGGTCGTGATCCCGTTCGCCTCGGCGCGGGCCTTCTCCAGCACGCCGCGGTGCTCGTGCTCCATGGCGATGCGGCGCTCGTCGTGCTCCTTGAGCTGGACCTCGTAACGGGACCGCAGCTCGTCGGCCTCCGCCTCGGCCTTCGCGCGGGTGTGCTCTGCCTCGGCCGCGGCCTTGGCCCGCATCTCCTCGCACTCGTCCTGGGTCAGCCGCAGCATCCGCTGCAGCCGCTCGGAGAGTCCCTCGAGCGTCGTCGGCGGCTGCGCCAACCGTTCGACCTGCTTGTGCAGATCGTCGATCGTCGTCCGAGCCACCTCGAGCTGCGACGTCAGCTCGTTCGCCTGCGCCGCGGCCGCGTTGCGGTCGGCAGCGAGGATCTTAAGCTGACCGTCGAGCTGTTCGAGATGTTCTTCGACCTGCATTCGGCTGTAGCCGCGCTTGGTGATGTCGAAGCCGGCTCCCAGTGGTACAAGATCACGTTCTTCGCCCAGCGCCATGGGCCCCACGCTACCCTGCCCCGCGCGCCGGGTTGTCCGCATGTCGAAAAGCTGTTCAAACGCCCCGAAAACGGTTGATCGCGGACAGATGTTGCTCACGCAGCCCGGTATCCCGCACGCCGAGCCCTTCCTCCGGCGCCAGACACAGCACGCCGACCTTGCCCTGGTGCGCGTTGAGATGGACGTCGCGCGCCGCCTGTCCGGTGTCCGCCAACGAGTACACAGCGGACAGTGTGGGATGGATCTTCCCCTTGGCGATCAAGCGGTTCGCCTCCCACGCCTCGCGGTAGTTCGCGAAATGCGAACCGACGATGCGCTTCAGGTTCATCCACAGGTACCTGTTGTCGTACTGGTGCATGAACCCACTGGTCGACGCGCACGTGACGATCGTGCCGCCGCGCTTGGCCACGAACACGCTCGCGCCGAACGTCTCCCTGCCGGGGTGCTCGAACACGATGTCCGGGTCCTCGCCACCGGTCAGCTCGCGGATCCGGGCGCCGAAGCGCTTCCACTCCTTCTGGTCCTGGGTGTGCTCGTCAGACCAGAAGCGGTAGCCGTCCGCGCTGCGGTCGATGATCAGCTCGGCGCCCATCTTGCGGCAGATGTCGGCTTTCCGCTGGCTCGACACCACGCAGATCGGCGTCGCGCCGCCGTTCAGCGCGAACTGCGTCGCGTACGAGCCGAGGCCGCCCGATGCGCCCCAGATCAGCACCGTGTCGCCCTGTTTCATGCCGGCGCCGTTGCGGGAGACGAGCTGGCGGTACGCCGTGGAGTTGACCAGGCCGGGGCAGGCGGCCTCCTCCCACGTGAGGTGTGCCGGTTTGGGCATTAGCTGGTTGGACTTGACCAGCGCGAGCTCGGCGAGCCCGCCGAAGTTCGTCTCGAAGCCCCAGATGCGCTGCTCTGGGTCGAGCATCGTGTCGTTGTGGCCGTCCGGGTGCTCCAGCTCGACGTTCAGACAGTGCGCGACGACCTCGTCGCCGGGCTGCCACGCGTTCACTCCGGGCCCGGTGCGCAGCACGACACCGGCCAGGTCGGAGCCGACCACGTGGTAGGGCAGGTCGTGCCGCTTGGCCAGGGGAGAGGTGCGCCCGTAGCGGCGGAGGAAGCCGAACGTGTCCATCGGTTCGAAGATCGACGTCCACACGGTGTTGTAGTTGATCGAGCTGGCCATGACGGCGACGAGCGCCTCGCCGGGGGCGAGGTCGGGCGTGGGGACCTCGTCGAGGTGGAGCGACTCACGCGGGTCCTTGTCGGCGTGGGCGCGGCCGTCGAACATCTCGACCTCGTCGGAGCGCACCGTCACCCCGCGGTAGGTCTCGGGGACCGGCAGCGAGCCGACCGCGGCGAGGTCGTTCGCGAGGATGGCGTCCAGGATCTTCCGCATGCGGGCCGACGCTACCGATTAGTAACGGTACAGAGCCAGCGTGGCGAGAGCTGAGTCACTCGTTTGAGATTGTGACCCAAGAGACCGTCCGCAATGTTTGACCGGCCGGCCAACCAAGGTGCATCCTGGATACAGAGGCTCTCATCGACACGGAGGTGGTCTCGATGGTGGAAACCGCAGCTGTCCGGCCTTGGACCAGGCCGCACGACTGGGCGGAGGTCGTACTGGGTGTCGTGGCGTTGCTGTCCTTCCTGTGGATGGACACCGACAACGCCGCGATGTGGACAATGATCGTGCTTGGCGCGCTCGTCGCCCTGGACGGGCTGGCGTCACTCGCCGCCCCTGGCCAGGTCTACGGCGAGGGCATCCAGATCGTGCTCGGCGTGCTGATGTTCATCTCCCCGTGGGTGATGAGCTACACGGGCCTCGACGGCATCGCATGGTCGTCGTGGATCATTGGCGGGCTGACCGTGATCGTCGGTGCGGCGGCACTGCCGGTGGCCCAGGCGGCGCACCGGTCCGGAGTCGCCGGCCAGCACTAGCTCGACTCTCAACCGCACGCGCGGTCCATGCGTGGCCTGTCCGGGTTACGTTGTGGGCCGCGCGCGTTTGTGCGAAAGGGGCAGTAGATGATGCGTCGGCCGGGCAAGTCGAACGCGGACGACCCGTCGGCAAGGGAACGGATCCTGGTGGCCGCCGAGGCGCTGTTCGCGGAGTTGGGTTTCGACGCGACGCCCACGTCCCGCATCGCCGCGGCGGCGGGGGTGCCCAAGGGGCTCGTGCACTACTACTTCCAACGCAAGCAGGACCTGCTCGGCGCGCTGGTCGAGCGGCTGCCCGACGAGCACATCGAGCCGGCCGGGGTGGTCGTGCCCGGCGACGTCGCGGCGTCGCTGCGCCGGCTGGTCGCCGAGCTGGACGCGCGCAACCGGGCGTCGACGCTGCTGTCCCACCTGTTGTGGCGGGAGGCGGACACGCACCCGTCCGTCAAGGAGGCGCTGCAGGCCCGCTTCAACACGGTCACCGACCAGGTCCGCGCGGTGATCGTGGCCGCGAGCACCGCGCACCTGCCGCTCGTCGACGTCGACACGGCGTCCGGGCTGCTCGCGCTCGCCGTGAGCTACCGCCACTCGGTGGCCCGCCACGGCGAGTCCGACGACGTGTCCGGCACGGAGACGATGGACCGAGAGGTCGACTTCATAGCGAGCGCACTGACCCGCCAGCTTGACGCGAACCGGCAACTCACCAGTCCCGAACGGGAGACTCGCGGGTCCTGAAACCGCGACTCGCGCCGTACCCCGCGAGTCGCCCGTTCAAAACCCGCGAGTTGCCGTTTCGGGACCGGTGAGTTGCGGTTTCGCGGTTAGTCCGGGGCTGGTTCTACCAGTTCGATCAGTACGCCGCCCGCGTCTTTCGGGTGTACGAAGTTGACCTTGCTGTTCGCGGTGCCGACGGCCGCCTTCTCGTACAGCACCCGCAGGCCCTTCGCGCGCAGGAAGTCCGTCGCCGCCTCGATGTCGGTCACCCGGTAGGCGACCTGCTGCAAGCCGGGGCCCTTGCGGTCGATGAACTTGGCGATCGTGGTGTCCGACGACAGCGGGGCGAGTAACTGGATCGCGGTGCCGTCGTCGCCGGGCGCGCGCATCATCGCCTCGTGCGTGCCCTGCCCCTCGTTTACCTCGATGTGCGTCACCTCGAGGCCCAGCATGTCGCGGTGGAACGCGATGGCCACGTCCAGGTCGGGCACGGCGATGCCGACGTGGTCGATGGCGGTGACAAACGAGTTCAGGGCCTCCATCGTTCGACCATACGGGGCCGCATCGATCAGGTGAGGTGCGGTTGTGCGAGTGCTCACACAGACCGGGGGCGGCGTTGCTACCAACGGGTAAGGTCGAGAGTCGACCCGCACTTTCTTGGAGGCACGCAGTGTCTGGTTCCGTCATCGTCGCCGGGGCACGCACCCCGATCGGTCGGCTGCTCGGCTCGCTGAAGGACTTCACGGGCGCCCAGCTCGGCGGCGTCGCGATCAAGGCCGCGCTGGAGCGCGCCGGCGTCGCGCCGGAGCAGGTCGAGTACACGATCATGGGCCAGGTGCTGACCGCGGGCGCTGGCCAGATCCCCGCCCGGCAGGCGGCCGTCGCGGCCGGCATCCCGATGGACGTGCCGGCGCTGACGATCAACAAGGTGTGCCTGTCCGGCCTCGACGCGATCGCGCTGGCCGACCAGCTCATCCGCGCGGGTGAGTTCGAGATCGTGGTCGCGGGCGGCCAGGAGTCGATGACCCAGGCGCCGCACCTGCTGCCGAAGTCCCGCTCCGGCTTCAAGTACGGCGACGTCACGATGCTCGACCACATGGCCCACGACGGCTTGTTCTGCGCGTTCGACCAGGTCGCGATGAAGCACAACGCCCGCTACGGCCTGACCCGCGCTGACCAGGACGCGTTCGCCGCGCGGTCCCACCAGCTCGCCGCGGCCGCGATCGCCGAGGGCCGGTTCGCCGACGAGATCGTGCCGGTGTCGATCCCGCAGCGCAAGGGCGACCCGGTGGTGTTCGACACCGACGAGGGCGTGCGCGCCGACACCACCGTCGACGGGCTCGGCAAGCTGCGCCCCGCGTTCGCCCCCGACGGCACGATCACCGCGGGTTCCGCATCGCAGATCTCCGACGGCGCGGCCGCGGTCGTCGTGATGAGCAAGGCCAAGGCCGAGTCGCTCGGCCTGGAGTGGCTCGCCGAGATCGGTGCGCACGGCGTGGTCGCGGGCCCGGACGCGAGCCTGCACGAGCAGCCGTCCAACGCCATCAAGGCCGCGCTCGCCAAGGCGAACCTCTCCGCCGCCGACCTGGACCTCGTGGAGATCAACGAGGCCTTCGCCGCGGTCGGCGTCGTCTCGACGCGGCAGCTCGGCATCAGCGAGGACATCGTCAACGTCGACGGCGGGGCCATCGCGCTCGGCCACCCGATCGGCGCGTCCGGCGCACGGCTCGCCGTACACCTGGCCTACGAGCTGCGCAGGCGCGGCGGCGGCCTCGGCGCGGCGGCACTGTGCGGTGGCGGCGGCCAGGGTGACGCGCTGCTGCTGCGGGTCTAACTTTCTCCGCGTGGACATCGCGGAGCTGGTCGAGCACGCACGGCAGGGACAGGCCCGTGCGGTCGCCAGGCTGATCTCACTCGTCGAGGACGCCAGCCCGCACCTGCGGGAGGTGGCGGCCGCGCTCTCGCCGTTGACCGGCAACGCGCGGGTGCTCGGGCTCACCGGCCCGCCCGGCGTCGGCAAGTCGACGTCCACGTCGATGCTCGTCTCCGCGTTCCGCGCGGCCGGACAGCGGGTCGGCGTGCTGGCGATCGACCCGTCGTCGCCGTTCTCCGGCGGCGCGCTGCTCGGTGACCGGATCCGGATGCACAGCCACACCACCGACTCCGGCGTGTTCATCCGGTCGATGGCGACGCGCGGGCGGCTCGGCGGGCTCGCGACCGCGACCCCGCAGGCGCTGCGGGTGCTCGACGCGGCCGGTTTCGACGTGGTGCTGATCGAGACCGTCGGCGTCGGACAGTCCGAAGTGGACATCGTGTCGCTCGCGGACACCACGGTGGTGCTGCTCGCGCCCGGCATGGGCGACGGCATCCAGGCGGCGAAGGCCGGCATCCTGGAGGTGGCCGACGTTTTCGTGGTGAACAAGGCGGACCGGGACGGCGCGGACCAGACGGTGAGCGACCTCAAGCACATGATCGCGTTGGGGCGCAGGGAGATGGGTCCGTCCTGGCGACAGCCGATCGTGCGCACGGTCGCTTCCGACGGCGAAGGCGCCGACGACCTCGTCGCCGCGCTCGACGCACACCGGGACTGGCTCGAGTCGCACGGCGAGCTGGAGACACGGCGGGTCCGGCGTGCCGAGCGGGAGATCGAGGAGATCGCGGTCGCCGCGCTCCGGACGCGACTAGGCGGCGTGCGGGGCACCGCACTCGCGGGACTGGCGAAGCAGGTAGCGGCGGGGGAAACGGACCCATACACAGCGGCCGACCAGCTCGCCGAAGGCCTCTAGTTCCGCTCAACGCCCTGAAGGTGGCCTTCAAGGCATCGGCGGCCGTGGCCTGTGGACAACTCCGGTCGCGGGGCCTGGGACTCTCGGTGGTCTCCGGTACCGTGGTACGAGGAGGCCAGCGGCCACGCCGGGCGCGTAATTCGCCACGAACTCGCTGCGTTCTGTCGGACCTCGCGGTTACCATCGCCCGCGTGACGATGCCGCCAGGGGGACCACACTTCCAGCCGCCGTACGGCCCACCGCCGCCCGGCTATCCGGCGCCGGGACCGTACGGCCCCAGCCCGCGGCAGGGGTACGGGCCGCCACCCGGCTACCCGCCGCCACCGCGGTTCCCGCCCCAGCAACAGTTCCAGCCGCCCATGCCGCAGCCCTACCCGCAACAGGGTTACGGCCCGCCGGTAGTCATCGACGTCGGCAAGGCCAACGGGCGCAAGGCGATCATCGGTTCCGTCGTGGCCGGCGTGATCGGGTTGATCGCGCTCGTCTCCGGGCTCGCGGGCGCGGTCGACGGCGGCGCGGGCATCGGGATCGTGGTGATCATCATCGGGATCCTGTTCCTGCTGCCCGCGATCTTCACGATCGCCAGGCGCAACACGGTGTTCCGCCAGCAGTTGCTCGTGTTCGAGGCCAACGGCGTGCGCTGGGACGACCCGAGGGGCGCGCCGTGGGCGGTGCCGTGGACCGAGCTGGCGGCGGTGTCGATCTCCAAGCACAGCCCGAAGCAGATCGGCCCAGAGAGCCTGTCCGACAAGCTGGCCGGCGCCGCGTCCGACAAGATCGCCGGCGAGCGCGCGCACGTGCGGCTCGACCTGTTCCCCGCCGACCCCGGGTTCGCCGGCCGACACCCCGAGCGGGCGCACCTGTGGGAGCGGCAGGGGGTGCGCAACGGCTACCGGCTGCCGCTCGGCGGCAACGTCAAGTTCATCCCGCTCATCGCGGGCGCCATGGGCCGTTTCGCGCCGAGCATCTATCGGGGCGTCAACGCGACAGAGGGCATGATGGGGCTGAGCTGACGGTCCGAGGGTGTCCCGGACCTCGCCGGGACACCCTCGGCTCGCTCAGCACTCGCTCTTGTAGAAGAACTTCTCGTTCTCGGTCATGTTGTCCTTGGTGATCGCGACGAGTGGCGCCTCGATGTCCCGCTGCACCTTCTCGCCCTTGAGCGACGCGATGGCCTGCCGCACGCCCTCCTTGCCGATCGTGGCCGGGTCCTGGGCGATCAGAGCCTGGAAGTCGCCGGCCCGCAGACCGTCCACTTCGGACGGACTGGCGTCGAAGCCGACGAGGCTCACCGCGCCGGACTTGTTGGCGTTGCGCAGACCGGTGGCCGCGCCCTCGCCGGAGTTGAGGTTCGTCGCGAAGATGCCGACCAGGTCGGGCGTCGACGCGAGCGCCGCGGTCACCTTCGACGCGGCCTGGTCCGGCTCGTTCTGCGTGAACTCGGCCGGGCCGGTGGCCTTCAGGTTCGGGTGGTTCTTCAGCTCGTCAAGGAAGCCCTTGGCCCGCGCGTTGGTGGTCGAGGTGCCGGCGATCGTGTCGAGCACCAGCACCGAGCCCTTCTTGTCACCGGCGAGCTCGGCGAGGGTCTTCGCCGCGAGCTTGCCGCCCTCCTCGTTGTTCGACGTGATCGTCGAGACCGCGAGTGACCGGTCCTGCAGCGCGGTGTCCACCTCGACGATGGTCACGCCGAGGTCCTTCACCTGCCGGATCGGCTCGGTCATGGCCACGTCGTCGGTCGGCGCGATCAGCAGCGCGGCCGGCTTGTCCGCGCCGAGACCGGTGACGATCGGCTCCTGCAGCGTCGCCTCGAACTTCTGCGGCGCGTTGGTGTCCACCGTGTAGCCCTGTGCCTTGGCCTCCGCCTCGGCGCCGCACTGCATGGAGATGTAGAACGGCTCGTTCTGCACGCCGGGAACCAGCGCCAGCCGCTTGTTGCTGGCGTCCGGCTTGCCGGCATCCGCCCCGTCCTCACCGACCTGGCCGGACCCGCAGCCGCTCAACACGAGCGCCGCGGCCGCGAACCACACTGTCCGTTTCACGAATACACCTTTCGTTGTCTCACAAACGATTGCGTGCTCGCCTGCGTTGCTGGTCGAACCACACGGCGGCGACCAGCACGGCGCCGACCGCGATCATCTGCCAGTAGTCCTGGACGTGGGTGATGTTGAAGCCCTTCTTGAGCACGGCCGGGATGAACACCCCGATGACCGTGCCGAGCATGGTGCCGACGCCACCGAACAGGCTGGTGCCGCCCATGACGACCGCGGCGATCGCGTTCAGGTTGTCGGTGGCGTGCGCCGCGATGCCCGTGGTGCTGTAGTACGCGAGCGACATGAACCCCGCGGCGCCGGCGAGGAGCCCGGTCAGCAGGTACACCTTCATCAGGTGTCCGGTGACGCCGATGCCCGCGCGCCGCGCCGCCTCCGGGTTGGAGCCGACGGCGAACGTGTAACGGCCGAACCTCGTGGTGTGCAACAACCACGCGGCGATCGCCGTGATCACCGCCGCGGTGATCACCAGGTTCGGGATGCCGCCGAACGACGTGCCGGAGCCGAGCGCACGCTTCAGTGTCGTCGGCACCGTCCGGATGTCCGAGCCGTTGTTGAGCAGGCTGGCCGCACCGAGTGCCGCGCCGAACGAGCCGAGCGTGACGATCAGCGGCGGCACCTTCGCGTGCGCGATCAGGAAACCGTTGACGAAGCCCCACACCGCGCCGCCGAGCACGGCCGCCACCAGCCCGGCGATGATCACGCCCCAGCCCGCGTTGATCGCGCTGCCACCGTCGGACAGCGCGTTCATGGTCTTGGCGGACACCATGCCCGCGAAGATCAGGACCGACCCGACGGACAGGTCGATGCCGCCGGTGATGATCACGAACGTCATGCCGACCGCGAGCACCAGCAGCACGGCGGTCTCGATGGCGAGGCGCTGGAAGTTGAACACGGTCGGGAACGCGTTGGGCGCCAGCACACTGAACACGGTGACCAACGCCAGCAGCACCAACGCGATCCAGAACGTGTTGGCCGTGAGCAGCCGCGACCGCACGCCGCGCCGGGGGACCGCGCCGCCGTCCGCCACCGTGGATTCGGTCACTTGTCCTCCTCCTGGCTGAGCGCGCCGGTCATCGCGCCGACGAGGTCCTCGAGCGTGGCGTCGGCGGCGGTGAACCGGGCCACCCGCCTGCCGAGGCGGAGCACCTCGACCCGGTCCGACACCGACAGCACCTCGGGCATGTTGTGGCTGATCAGCACGACGGCGACGCCCTCGTCGCGGACCCGGCGGATCACGTCGAGCACGCGTTCCCGTTGCACCACACCGAGTGCGGCGGTCGGCTCGTCCATGAACACGACCTTGCTCGCCCACACGACCGACCGCGCGACCGCGACGCTCTGCCGCTGTCCGCCGGACAGCGACCCGATCGGCACGTCGACGCTCTGCAGCCGCACCCCCAGCCGGTCGAACTCGGCGGCGGCCCTGGTGCGCATGGCTTTCTTGTCGAGCATGCCGAGCGCGCCGAAGATCCCCGGCCGCCGGATCTCCCTGCCGAGGAACAGGTTCGCGGCGGGATCCAGCTCCGGCGCGACGGCCAGGTCCTGGTAGACGGTCTCGATGCCGAGCCTGCGCGCGTCGGTCGGGGTGCCGAACGCGACGTCGCGGCCCTCGAACCGGATGGTGCCGCTGGTCGGCTGCTCCGCGCCGGCCATGCACTTGACGAGCGTGGACTTGCCGGCGCCGTTGTCCCCGATGAGCGCGACGACCTCGCCCGCGTCGACCGAGAAGGACGCGCCACGCAACGCCTCGACGGACCCGTAGCTCTTGGTGAGATCGACAGCTTCGAACAAAGCGCTCATCGGGCACCGCCAGGGACCGGCGGCAGGCAACGGATCGCCGCCACGTCACCGTCTACTGTGGACTCACCGGCCGCGTATGGGAGCACGACCGTCTCACCCTTGTGCAGCGGCACCTCGCCCGCCTTCTCCGTCCGCAGCGCGCCCTCGCCGTCCAGGACCACGAGCACGCCGAACGACGGGTCCAGCACCGCGCCACCGCGGATGCGTTCGGCGCGGAAGAAGTCCGGCTGGCCGAACAGGTCCCCGGTCGCCTCGTCGTGGCGCACCAGCTCGTCGAGGCGGTCGGCCCAGCCGCGCCGGTCGACGCAGCCGAGCGCGGTCTCGAAGCCGATGCCGAGGTGGCCGCCCGCCTCGTCGTCGAGGAAGTCGCGCCACTCCAACGTCACCGAAAGGTCCGTCGGCTGCTGCAGCTCGACGATGAACACGCCGGCGCCGATCGCGTGCGGCACCCCGGCCGGCACGAACACCGTGTCACCGGCCCGGATCGTCACCGGGTTGAGCGCGGCCAGCATCGCCGCCGAGTCCTGCCGGGCCACCCAGTCGGCGACCGTGTCCTCGTCCTGGTCGGCCGCGAATCCGATGTGGACGGTCGACTCCGCCGCCGCGCCGACCACGATCCACGCCTCGGTCTTGCCGTAGCGGGAGCCGTAGTGCGCGGCGGCGAACTCGTTGGAGGGATGGCAGTGCACTGGCAGCCGCTGGCCGGCGTCGAGCAGCTTCACCAGCAACGCCGATTCGGCGCCGAAGCTCGCCACGTGCGCGTCGCCGAGCCAGTTGGCCGGGTGCGACGCGACCGCGTCCCGCAGCAGGGTGCCGCCGGGCAACGTGGTGAGCCCGATGGCCGTGTCGCCGTGCAGCGTCGTGCACGACGCGACCCAGTCCTCGGGTCCGAACTCCATCGGCGGCTCGTCGCCCCGCAACGCCGCGATGGCCGCGCCGCCCCGGTAGAACCGCCGGGGCTGGTTGGCCGGCAACCGAACCGGGGCGAGACCTTCTGTGTTGATCACGGACCTACCTCTCCTGAGCCACGCGGAATGAGCCGGACCGGCAGCACGATCCGGCGGGGCGGCGAGTCGTCGCCCTCGAGGCGCGCGAACAGCAGCTCCGCCGCGGCCTTGCCGAGCACGCCGGGGTCCAGCGCGACCACGCTCACCGGCGGGTCGAGCAGGTCGGCCAGCTCGAAGTCGTCGAAACCGACCAGGGCCGGCCTGCGGGCGGTGCCGTGCTTGCCGGCGAGCGCGCGCAGCGCCAGCACGGTGATCCGGTTGTTGCCGGTGATCAGCGCGGTCGCCGGCTCGTCGCCGCCGAGCATCGCGCGCAGTGTCGAGGCCACGCCGGCCGCGGTGTGCGGACCCATGGCCACGAGCCGTTCGTCGTAGCGCAGGCTCGCCGTGGCGCAGCCCTCGCGGAACCCGCGCAGCCGCTCGGCCGCCGTGAAGATCGTCGGCGCGTCGCCGAGGAACGCGATCCGCCGGTGTCCGTGCGCGGCGAGGTGGGCGACCGCGGTCGCCGTGCCGGCCATGTTGTCGACCAGCACGGTGTCGACGACCACGTCGCCGGGCGGCCGGTCCACGAACACCACCGGCATGCCGGACGCGATCTCGGGCATCAGGTACCCGTGCTGCTGGCCGGCCGGCACGACGATCAACCCGTCGACGCGGCGCGCGCAGAACTCCAGCGACACCTCGCGTTCGCGGACGGGGTCCTCGTCCGACGAGCCGGTCAGCACCTGCCGGCCGAACCGGCGCGCGACCTCCTCGGCGGCGCGGGTGAGGCCGGAGTAGAACGGGTTGGCCACGTCCTCGAGCACCAGCCCGATGGTCCCGGTGGACGACCCGCGGCGCAGGTTCAGCGCCCCGATGTTGCGCCGGAAACCCAACCGCTCGATCGCCGCGAGCACCCGTTCTGCCGTGTCGGCATGCACCCCCGGCTCCGCGTTGACCACCCGCGACACCGTCTTGATGCTCACGCCGGCCAGCCGCGCCACGTCGCTCATGGTCGCTCTTCGCGGCAGCCGCCCGCGCTGGTTGGACAACGTTGTCATGGTGTTGGCGATTCGACTACGGCTGACTGGCAACTGTCAACCCCTTGACCGGGTGGGAATCCATCCCCATGGTGTGAAAGGCGGCATTTTCGTTCCGACAAGGTTGTCAGGAGCGGCCCGATGAGCATGAACGTCCCACGGAGAAGCTTCCTCGGACTGCTCGGCGTCATTGCCGGGCTCGGCGCGGCCGGCGGGTGGGGTGCGCCGGCCGCGGCCGCTGAGCCACCGCCGTCCTCGCCGCCCTCGGCCCCTCCTGCCGCACCGGGGGCGGCGGCTCCCGCGGTGCCCGCCCCGCCCACCTCGTGGCGCGCCCTCGCGGAGGACGTCCGCCGCGAGACCAGCTTGGCGTGGCGGCGCGCGGCCGCATATTTCCAGCACATGAAGCGCACATCCAAGGTCCGCTACGGCTACACGATCCGCACCGACGTGACCACCGGCGCCAAGGGCGACTTCTGTCCGGGCTACTGGTGGTCCGAGCAGCTCAAGTACTACTGGCTGATGTTCGGCGACGTGCGCCGGTTCAACTACCGCGACCACTACCTGTCGACCGAGGGCAACCTGTTGCGCGGCGCCCGGCGCTGACGCACAAGCAGCCTGTGCCAGGCCGTTTCCGCTGATCCACTGTGGTCGGTGCGGACATGGCACGATGTTTCATGCGTCCGAACGGGGTATGGAATACCGTTTCAAACCGGGCTACTGTGCCGCCATCGCCGATCGAGGAGATCCGATGAGCCGGAACAGTCGTTGGAAGCTGGCCAGACGTGTGAGTACCGGGGTGCTGACCTCGGTGACCATGCTGGCCGTCGGAATCATGGTCGGCTCGGGCCTCTCGGCGCCCGTCGCGCCGACGCGGGTCGCTGGCGCCGCGGGGCCGCCCGCGACCGTCAACGGTGCGGCGGCGAACCAACCGTCGCTCTCGGCCGGCGCGCAGTGGTACCCGTGGGCGCCGGGACCCGGCGAGCTCGGCGCCAACCCGATGGCCTTCTCGATAGACCAGGTGGTGGGCGGCAAGACCGTCAAGAAGGTCGTGGCGTCCTGGGGCCAGACCGAGGACAGCCCGGCCGCGCCGCCGCGCAACGGCCGTGCGGTCGCGGAGAACAACGGTCAGGTCTTCGTGCCGTACACGGCGCTGCCGCCGGAGTTCACCATGGTCGCGACCACCCGCCTGCGCGACGGGTCGGTGCTGTCCGCGAGCTTCGTGCCGACCACCGCGCCGGCGCCCAACCGCATCGGCCTCCCGATGGCACGGTCGAACGACGTCGCCAAGACGTGGACCACCTACACCGCGCCGCTCGTCGAGAACCTGTGGAAACTCGACTGGTACCGCGTCCACCGCGACCTGATCGAGCTGGCCGACGGCACGATCCTCATGGGCGCCTACGGCAAGGGCACGATCGGCGGTGTGTTCAAGGAGTACAGCCTCGTGTTCGAGTCGACCGACGGCGGCCTGTCGTTCCGGCAGCGCGCCGCGATCAACGCGAACTCCACCTTCGCCACCAACGAGCTCGGCATGGCGCGCACCGGCGACGGCAAGCTGATCGCCGTGATGCGTGGCGCGGAGACCGTCGCGCGGCCGCCGTCGATGCCGCTGTCCGTGTCGTTCTCCAGCGACAACGGGGTGACCTGGGAGACGCCGACGGCGTACGTGCCACCGGCCGGCATGCCGAACAACGGCATCATGCCCAAGCTGCTGCTGCAGGGGAACGGGCAGCTGCTGCTCACCTACGGCCGTCCGGACAACAACGTCGTGGTGTCACACGACGGCACCGGCCGCACCTGGGACAGTGGGCAGGTCGTCTACGAGCGCCACCCCGGCGAGGACCCGTTGCGGCGGTGGATGGGCAGCAGCGGCAACATGGACCTGGTCGCGCTGAACAACGGCTCGTCGCTCGCGTTCGGGGACAACTGCCACAACATCTGGTGGTGCCGGGAGTACGGGCACGACAACAAGGTCTGGACGAGGAAGGTCGACGCGCTGTCCCAGGGCGTCGGCAAGCTCGACCTCGCGACGAAGGTCGCGGCGGGCACCGTCACACTCGACGGCAAGGTGGTCCCGGCCGACCCGAGGTTCGCGGAGCAGCGGATCCAGGGTGTGGTCGACGGCAGCACCGAGTACCTGTCGGCGGCGCGGTTCGGGGACCGGCAGAGCCTGACGATCAAGCTCGACCACACGTACACACTGGACCGGATCGGTCTGATGATGGGCAGAGGTGAGGCGAACAGCGCCAAGATCGAGGTGTCGACGGATGGTCGTGCGTGGGGCCGGCCGGTCGCCCGCACCGGCGTGCGGACCGACTATGCCTTGCGCTACAACGACATCAAGCCGGTGCGGGCGAGCTACGTGCGGATCTCGGCGGCCACCGAAGCG
>Ga0193717_1000279_pt1 | contig 37993 bp, 34 predicted proteins | sample U2c2metaG_FD_145900 | JGI IMG/M metagenome (GOLD analysis project Ga0193717, IMG submission 145900) | Soil microbial communities from a riparian zone of the East river system, Colorado, United States - U2c2 | ecosystem: Environmental > Terrestrial > Soil > Riparian zone | place: USA: East River... | reverse complement strand
CCGGTGCCGGCATCTGGTGGCACGCGGCCGGCCCGGTCGGCCGCTACACCGAGATCGGCGCCCGCTCGGTCGTCGGCGCGGCCGCGATGGCCCTGCCGCTCGCGCTGCTGGTCGTCGGCATCACGTTGATGCGGTCGGACCCGAAGCCGGAGAAGCGGCCCGGGCTCGTCATCGGCGCGCTGCTGTTCGTGTTCGCCATCCTGGGCATCCTGCACGTGTTCTCCGACCTGCCGGAGGACAACACCGGCCGGATGTACGCGGGCGGCGCGCTCGGATACGTCTCCGGCGGGCTGCTCGCCAAGGGTGTCACCGCGTGGGTGGCGCTGCCGCTGCTCGCGCTGGTCCTCGGTTTCGGCGTGCTGGTGTTCACCGGCACCCGCTTCCGCGACATCCCGACGCGGCTGCGTGAGCTGGGCATGGACCCGGAGGACCGCGAGGACGCCGAGGGCATCGAGCTGCCCGGCGAGGAAGAGGAGATACCGGAGCCGGAGCCGGTCAAGCTGCGCCGCCCGTCGCGTCGGCGCCAGTCCGCCATGGCGGACGAGCCGCCGCTCGCCGAGAACCGTATCGACGAGGAGATCCCGCTCCCGCCCGAGCCGCCGGCGCCACCGCCCCGCAAGCGGCCGAAGCCGGTCGAGGTAAAAGAGATCCCGCAGGCCAAGGAAGCCACGCAGCTCATGCTGACCAGGGCCGTCGACGGCGACTACACGCTGCCCGACCCGAACATCCTCGAGGCGGGCGACGCGCCGAAGACCCGCAGCCGCGCGAACGACGCCATGATCGAGGCCATCACCGGCGTGCTGGACCAGTTCGCGATCGACGCGCAGGTCACCGGCTTCACCAGAGGCCCGACCGTCACCCGGTACGAGATCGAGCTCGGCCCAGGCGTGAAGGTCGAGAAGATCACCGCGCTGACCAAGAACATCGCGTACGCGGTCGCGACCGACAACGTGCGGCTGCTCGCGCCGATCCCCGGCAAGTCCGCGGTCGGCATCGAGGTGCCGAACTCCGACCGCGAGATGGTCCGGCTCGGCGACGTCCTGCGGTCCAACACCGCGGTGAAGGACGCGCACCCGATGGTGATCGGCCTCGGCAAGGACATCGAGGGCCACATGGTCACCGCGAACCTGGCGAAGATGCCGCACCTGCTGTGTGCCGGCTCCACCGGTTCCGGCAAGTCGAGCTTCGTCAACTCGATGCTGGTGTCGCTGATCGCCCGCGCGACGCCGGACGAGGTCCGGATGATCCTGATCGACCCGAAGATGGTCGAGCTGACGCCGTACGAGGGCATCCCGCACCTGATCACGCCGATCATCACGCAGCCGAAGAAGGCCGCCGCCGCGTTGACGTGGCTGGTCGAGGAGATGGAGCAGCGCTACCAGGACATGCAGGTCAACCGGGTGCGCCACATCGACGACTTCAACAAGAAGGTGAAGTCGGGCGAGATCGCCGCGCCGCCCGGGTCCGAGCGCGAGTACCGGCCCTACCCGTACATCCTGGCGATCGTCGACGAGCTGGCCGACCTGATGATGACCGCGCCGCGCGACGTCGAGGACGCGATCGTGCGGATCACGCAGAAGGCACGAGCCGCCGGCATCCACCTGGTGCTGGCGACGCAGCGCCCGTCGGTCGACGTGGTGACCGGTCTGATCAAGACGAACGTGCCGTCCCGGCTGGCCTTCGCGACGTCGTCGCTGACGGACTCGCGGGTCATCCTGGACCAGCCGGGCGCGGAGAAGCTGATCGGCATGGGCGACGCGCTCTACCTGCCGATGGGCACGTCGAAGCCGGTCCGTATCCAGGGCGCGTTCATCACCGACGAAGAGATCAATGCGATGGTCTCGTTCGTCAAGGAGCAGGCGCAGCCGGAGTACACCGACGGCGTCACGGCCGCCAAGGCGAGCGAGAAGAAGGAGGTCGACGAGGAGATCGGCGACGACCTGGAGGTCCTCATCCAGGCGGCCGAGCTCATCGTGACCTCCCAGTTCGGGTCGACGTCCATGCTGCAGCGCAAGCTGCGGGTCGGCTTCGCGAAGGCCGGCCGGCTGATGGACCTGCTGGAGAGCCGTGGCGTGGTCGGCCCGTCGGAGGGCTCCAAGGCCCGCGACGTGCTCGTCAAGCCGGACGAGCTGGACTCGGTCCTGTACACACTGCGCGGCGGCGGCCCACCCCCGTCCGACGACGACGAGGACGACGACTACGCGGACTGACGGGCCCGTCGACGCGGTCGCCGCGTGCCGCCCCTACGATCGGTGATCGCGTTCGTTCGGGGGAGGCCGTGTTGTCCGCGCTGGAACTGATCCTGTTGGTGACCCTGGTGATCGTCGTCTTCGCGATCGTCTCGGGGTTCGGTTCTTCGAGAAGGCCGGGCAGCCGGGGTGGGCGGCGGTCGTGCCGTTTTACAACGCCTACATCGTGCTGAAGATCGTCGGCCGGCCCGGGTGGTGGCTCGCGCTGATGTTCATCCCCGTGGCGAACATCGTGATCCTGATCATCGTCGCGGTGGATCTCCCCAAGGCGTTCGGGAAGGGCGGCGGGTTCGCGGTCCTGCTGATCCTGCTGCCGTACGTGGGGCTCCCGGTCCTCGCCTTCGGCGACGCCACCTATCGGGGGCCGCTGGCCGACCCGATGTTCCTGCACGCCTACGGTCCGATGGGGTATGCGCGGGGGTACGGCGCGCCCGCGGGTTACCCGCAGCCCGGTGACCCGCAGCCTGGCTACCCGGTCGGCCAACCGCAGGGATATCCCGCCGGTTACCCGGTCGGCCCGCAGCCCGGCTACCCGACTGGTCCGCAGGGCTACCCAGGTGGTCCGCCACAGGGCTACCCAGGTGGGTAGCCGGGTCAGCGGGACGCCTACCCGCTGGGGCAGCCGCCGCAGGGACGCTGGCAGCGGTGAGGGGCGCGCCTGTGCCGACCGGGCGACCGGCGCACCCCTCACCGGCCGTCAGGCGGCGGCGCGCGCCAACGCCTGCGCGGTGCTCATCGAGCTGTTGCCGAACTGGCGAACCGCCGCGTAGTAGATGTCCGCGGTCCGGTTGCACGCCCAGTTGCCGTTGCAGATCTCGTACAGGTCTTCCTTGAAGTTGTTGTCGATCGACAGCCGGGTGGTCTCGTTGAACCTGGCCTGCCGCTTGTAGTTGCGGTACCCGAAGTCGTGCCGGTAGCAGGCCTTGATGAAGTTGAACCCGAACGGGTTGTCCGGCGAGTTGGAACACCCGTCCGAACCCCAGTCGAGCTGGTCGCCGTAGGGCTGCTGCCCCCGGACGGTCTGGAAGTTGTTCAGGCTGGAGCTGAACAGGTACTGGTCGGTCACCTGACGCAGCTGCGTCGGGTCGAGTGCGGCCTGTGCGGTCGCGGCGCCGAACAGCAGCGCGCCGATGACGGCGAAGGTCGCGATGGTTGCCCGGGCGGCACGACGCAGGGTTGACGTGGCCACGGTTTCTCCCTCGTGAGGCGGGTGAGCCCACGTGCTCGCGGGCCCTGATCAATTACGCCCGCCGGTCGATGGCCGGGGAACCCCCGATCGGCTTAATGATCGGTATCGATAGCGGGACGAGATCAGAGCTCCAACAGCATGCGAGCGTTCCCCAGCGTGTTCGGCTTGACGTAGGGGAGGTCCAGGAACTCCGCGACACCCTCGTCGGCCGACCGCCGCATCTCCTCGTACACCTCGGGGCTGACCGGCGTGCCGTCGATCTCGACGAAACCGTGCTTCGCGAAGAAGGCGGTCTCGAAGGTCAGCACGAACACCCGCGCCAGCCCCAGCTCCCGCGCGACCGCCAGCAGTTGCTCCACGAGCAGCCCGCCGATACCAAGGCGCGCGACGTGGGGGAGCACCGCGATCGACCGGATCTCGGCGATGTCCTCCCACAACACGTGCAGGCCGCCGCAGCCGACCAGCTCGCCGTCGTGCTCGGCCACCCAGAACTCCTGCACGTCCTCGTACAGCGTGACGAGCTCCTTGGTCAGCAGCACCTTGCCGACGTAGGTGTCCACGATCGACTTGATCGTCCGCACGTCCCCGATCCGCGCGCGGCGAACAACAACGGACTCGCTCACGGAATGTGATTGTTCGCTCGCAAGCTCGCTCACGACCTAGAACCTGCCACGTCCGACCCGCCCCAAACACACCGGGTTTAAGTCGACCACCGCTGACGTGCGGCTCCCGTCGCGCGGCCGGTTACCCTGAAGCACGTGTCAACACCACCACCGTCGCGTCGTGCCGCCCTGCTCACCCTCGGGTGCGCCCGCAACGAGGTCGACTCCGAGGAGCTCGCCGGCCGGTTGGCCGCGGGCGGCTGGGAGGTCAGCGAGGGCATCGACGGCACCGCGGGTGCCGACGTCATCGTGGTGAACACCTGCGGCTTCGTCGAGTCGGCCAAGAAGGACTCGGTCGACACACTGCTCGACGCCGCCGAGACCGGCGCGAAGGTCGTCGCCGTCGGGTGCATGGCCGAGCGGTACGGCGCGGAGCTCGCAGAGAACCTGCCGGAGGCCGCCGCGGTGCTCGGCTTCGACCACTACCCGAACCTTGGGGAGCGGCTCGACGACGTGGTCGCCGGCCGGCCGCTCGCCTCCCATCAGCCGGTCGACCGCCGCACGCTGCTGCCGATCACGCCAGTGCAGCGGCCCGCCGCCGCCCCGGACGTCACGGTGCCCGGCCACGGCTGGGGCCCGCGCGTGCTCCGCAAGCGCCTCGACACCGCGCCGGTGGCCGCGCTGAAGATCGCGTCCGGCTGCGACCGGCGCTGCTCGTTCTGCGCGATCCCGTCCTTCCGGGGCGCGTTCGTGTCCCGCACGCCGGACGAGATCGTCGCCGAAGGCGCCTGGCTCGCCGGCGAGGGTGTGCGCGAGCTGTTCCTGGTGAGCGAGAACTCCACGTCCTACGGCAAGGATCTCGGGCGCGCGCACGGCGGCCCGGACGCGCTGGCGCTGCTGCTGCCGCGCCTCGCCGCGCTGCCGGGTGTCGAGCGGGTTCGGGTGTCCTACCTGCAGCCCGCGGAGACCCGGCCGACGCTGCTGCGTGCGATCGCCGGCACCCCGGGCGTCGCCGACTACTTCGACATGTCCTTCCAGCACGCCAGCTCGACCGTGCTGCGCAGGATGCGCCGCTTCGGCGGCACCGAGTCGTTCCTCGCGCTGGTCGAGCAGATCCGCGCGCTCGCGCCGGACGCCGGCATCCGCAGCAACGTCATCGTCGGCTTCCCCGGCGAGACCGAGGAGGAGCTGGCCGAGCTGGAGCACTTCCTCACCGAGGCGCGGATGGACGTGGTCGGCGTGTTCGGCTACTCCGACGAGGACGGCACCGAGGCCGAGAAGCACGGCGGCAAGCTCGACCCGGAGGTGGTCGCCGAGCGCGTCTCGCGGGTTTCCGGCCTGGTCGAGCAGCTCACGGCGCAGCGCGCGGAGGACCGGGTCGGCGACGAGGTGCTGGTGCTGGTCGAGCGCGTCGACGAGGACGGGGTGGCCGGCCGCGCCGCCCACCAGGGTCCGGAGGTCGACGGCGAGTGCCTGCTGCTCGACACCGAGGCGACGGTTGGGCAGTTCGTCCGGGGCAAGGTCGTCGAGTCGGAAGGCGTCGACCTGGTCGTACGGCCGCTCGAGGTGCTGCCATGAGCGAGCTTGCGAGCGAATCAACGTCACAGGGTCACCGCGAGCGGCGTCACCGAGCCTGCGAGGGGATGTCGTGAGTGCCACGCCTGCCGACGGCACGCCGCCGCCGGAGGCAAGAGCCCCGGGGATCCCGGGGGTGCCGGCCGTCGCGCAGGTGCCGCTCGTCAACATCGCGAACATCCTGACCGTCACCCGGCTCATGCTGGTTCCGGTGTTCCTGTTCACGCTCTTCCCTGGTGACGGCCTCTCGACCGGGTGGCGGATGGTGGCGTTCCTCGTGTTCGCCGTCGGCTCGATCACCGACTTCGTCGACGGCCACCTCGCCCGCAAGTACGGCCTCGTCACTGACTTCGGCAAGGTCATCGACCCGATCGCGGACAAGGCGCTGACCGGGGCCGCGCTGGTCGGCCTCTCGGTGCTCGGCGAGCTGCCGTGGTGGATCACGCTGACCATCGCGGGCCGCGAGATCCTGGTGACGCTGCTGCGCTTCTGGGTGATCCGCTACGGGGTGATCGCCGCGAGCTACGGCGGCAAGGTGAAGACGTTCGCGCAGATCATCGCGATCGGGCTGTACCTGCTGCCGCTGCCGGCCGCGTTCGACCCGGTGCTGTGGGCCGCGATGGGCATCGCGCTCGTGCTGACCGTGGTGACCGGCATGGACTACGTGGTGCGCGCGGTGCGGCTGCGGGCCGCGCGTGGGTAGGAACCCGCTCGCCGAGGCGGTCGGTGTCGACGCGGACGGACTGACCGAGCTGATCGGCGCGTTGCGGAAGCGCGACGAGACGGTGGCGACGGCAGAGTCGCTGACCGGTGGACTGGTCGCGGCGCTGCTCACGAGCGTGCCGGGGTCCAGCGCGGTGGTCCGCGGCGGCCTGGTGGTGTACGCGACCGAGCTGAAGGCCGAGCTGGCCGGTGTCGACGCCGCCGCGCTCGCCGAGCACGGCCCGGTGCACCCCCTGATCGCGGCGCGGCTGGCCGACGGCGCCCGCGTCCGGTGCGGCGCGACCTGGGGCATCGGGCTCACCGGGGTGGCCGGACCGGACCCACAGGATGGGATCGAGCCAGGTGTCGTGCATGTCGCAGTGTCCGGCTCGAGTTGTTCCGACGTGCGCACGATAGGGATCGAAGGCAACCGCCACCAGGTCCGCGCGGCGGCCGCTCAGGCCGCGTTGGACCTGCTCAGCGGGCTCGTCGACGAGTCGGCCGCTGGCTGAGCTCGAGCGAAACGCCAGGCGGCCCGTCATACTTGTCGGGAACACTCAGGTGAGTTCGGTCGTTCGCCCTTGGCGTACGCACCGTGATGTCGGTGCCGATGGCCGCGAGGTCTCGGTAACGTAGTCACTGTGCCTGACCGGCCCGTCGGGCTGTTGATCTTGAAGGGAGGCGCGCGATGACCGTGCTGTTGCGCGAGGCGATCGGTGACCGTCTCCGGCACGCCCGCACCAACCAGCGACGCACGCTGCGTGAAGTCTCCCGAGCGGCCCGGGTGAGCCTGGGCTACCTGTCGGAGGTCGAACGCGGTCGCAAGGAGGCGTCGAGCGAGCTGCTCGCCGCCATCTGCGACGCGTTGGAGCTGCCGCTGTCGGTGCTGCTGCACCACGTCGCGACCGATGTTGGCGCGCTCGAGTCGGTGGAGCTGCCGGAGACCGCGGAGCGTGCCGAGCGGGCGGACGTCGGGGCCGACGGCTCCGGACCACGTGCGTCGGTCGGTGCGGTCGAGGGTGGCCGGCTGGTGCCGGCCGTCGTCGGGGACAACCTGGCGGACCTGCGGATCCAGCCGGTGCTCAGCCATCGGATCGACTCCTCGCTCGGGGCGCGCCGGGCGGGTGCGATCTTCGCCGCATGAGTGTCGGGGTGCGCGGTTAGGCTTCCGGTCGACGCGCGAACCCGGAGGTTGCCCTGCTCATCGTCGTGATCATTGTGGTGCTGATCGGCGTGGCCGCGTTGGTCACGGTGCCGCTGATGGTGCGCAGCACCCGGCGGCAGGTGGCCGCCGACCAACGGGCCGTCGGCCGCCAGCCGATCATGGGCAGCCCGGCCCAGGTGTGGGTCTCCCGGGGCGAGCGGGCGCTGCGTGAGCTGGGCAACGCGCTCGGTGAGCAGCCGGGCTTCGCCGTGCTCGCGGCCGACGCCGAGCAGGTCGTCATGGAGCTGCGCATCACCGCGGGGCAGGTCGCCGAGCTGGATCACGGCCTCGCCAGGATCCCGGTGCCCGCGCTGGAGGAGGAGCGGCGCGCGCTGACCGCCGCGCTCGCCGAGTCGGCCGGCGGCCCGGCAGGCCCTGACCTGGCTCGTTCGCACGAGGCGGTGTCCGCGCGGCTCGCGGCGGCACAGCGGCAGCGCGACACCCGGGACGCGTTGGTCGCCAAGATGCAGGCCACGGTCACCGAGCTCGAACGGGCCCGCGACGAGCTCGCGGAGCTGATCACCGGCACGAGCAGCGCGTTGGCCGTCGACTCCGACGCCGCGGCCCAGCTCACCGGTAGGCTCGACGGTCTGCGGGAGGGACTCGTCGAGGTACGCGGGATGACCAACCCTGAGATCGGTCCGGCAGGTCAGGGCCATCCCTGAATAGGTCCTGATTTCTGCGGGGTCCGGTGGTGGGGAGCACCGCGCACCTGACACGATGGAACCCACAGTGACAACGGGGCGTTGCCATACCAACCGACAAGCGGCTGGCGTGGCAACCGGTAGTGAAGCGACCAGCGCGGAGAAGGCAGGCGGAGGAGATGGCCAACCCGTTCGTGAAGGCTTGGAAGTACCTGATGGCGGCCTTCTCGTCGAAGATCGACGAGCACGCCGACCCCAAGGTGCAGATCCAGCAGGCCATCGAGGAGGCCCAGCGGCAGCACCAGGCGCTCTCCCAGCAGGCCGCGGCCGTGATCGGCAACCAGCGGCAGCTGGAGATGAAGCTGAACCGGCAGCTCGGCAACGTCGAGAAGCTGCAGGCGTCGGCCCGGCAGGCGCTCGTGCTCGCCGACGAGGCGCGGTCCAAGGGCGACGAGGCCAAGGCGACGCAGTACGAGCAGGCGGCGCAGTCGTTCGCGACCCAGCTCGTCACCGCCGAGCAGGACATCGAGGACATGAAGACCCTGCACGACCAGGCGCTGCAGGCGGCGACGCAGGCGAAGACCGCGGTCGAGCGCAACGCCATGATGCTGCAGAACAAGCTGGCCGAGCGCACGAAGCTGCTGAGCCAGCTCGAGCAGGCGAAGATGCAGGAGCAGGTCTCCAAGTCGCTCAACCAGATGAGCGAGCTGGCCGCGCCGGGCAACACGCCGTCCCTCGAAGAGGTCCGCGACAAGATCGAGAAGCGGTACACCACCGCGCTCGGGTCCGCGGAGCTGGCACAGAACTCGGTGCAGGGCCGCATGATGGAGATCCAGACGTCGACGACGGAGATGGCCGGGCAGTCACGCCTGGAGCAGATCCGCGCGTCCATGGGTGGCGGGGCGCCCCAGGTCACCAGCGGCACGAACTCGGCGACGCCCTCACCGGCGTCGAACATCCAGGCCGAGATCGCGCAGCGGGTGGCGCAGGAGCAGAAGGCGAACCCGCAGGGGAACTAACTGGCGGGACGGGTAGCTCGACCGAAGGGAAGGCTCGATGGCACCGCGTGGCCGGGACATCTACCAGCTGACCCAGGTGGTCGGGAAGTACCTCAACAACAACACCGTCAAGACGTCGGTCGTCGCGCAGGTGCAGGAAGCGCTGGCGCGGCGCACCGACGACACGGTCCGCCTCGAACGGCAGCGCAGGCGCCTTGAGCGCAAGCGGGTGTGGGCGTCCCGGTGGGCGCTGGCGTGGGCGGTCGTGTGGGTCGTCATCGTGGCGTACCTGGGACTGGCGATCGCCGGCCTGGTCGACGACGGCCCGGACGCGGCCATGATCGCGGGCGGTGTCGGCGCCGCCGTGTTCACCGGCGCGTTGTCGATCCGGTCGACGCGTCGGATGGTGCTGCTGAGGCGGGCCCGCGACGAGTTCGACCGGCAGCACAGGCCCGCCGCGGTCGCCGCGCCCCGGCCGGCCATGCCGCCGAAGGGCTCCGCGGCCCACGAGCCGATGCTGCGTCTCGCCGAGGCAGAGGCGGCGCTCGACCACCTGGTCCGCCAGTTGGCCGGCACGCAGGGCATGCCGGCGTCGGTGCCACTGGAGTCGGTGGCGCAGGCCGAGCGGACCGGTGCGGAGGCCGCGCAGGCGCTCCGTGCGGTGGCGGCTCAGCTCGCCGCCGTGGAGCTTGCCCGCGACCAGGCACGGCCGTTGGACCGCGGCGCGCTCATCGAGGGCGTCCGCGCACTGCGTACGCAGCTGGACGAAGGACTCGACGGGTACCGCAGCCTGGTGGCGGCCGCCGGCCGTGTGGTGGCGGCGAGCTCGTCGGCCGGCCCGAAGCAAGAACTGACGGACGCGACAGACCACCTGGCCGGCCTGGCAGTAGCCCTACGCGAACTGTCTGGTCCCCAATGACCCCGCGTGTTCAACACTCGTGCGCGGTGAGTTCAACAGTCGCGCTAGCCGATCGGCAAGCGTGAGTGTTGAACTCAGGTGTTCTGAACGTTGGACTCGCGGGTCCTGAGCGTTGGACTCGCGGCTAGTTGGCGCGGTTGATTGCTCGGACCAGGCCTGGGCCGTGGTAGATGAAGCCCGTGTAGAGCTGCACCAGGCTCGCGCCCGCATCCAGCATGCGGGTCGCGTCGTCCACCGAGTGGATGCCGCCGACGCCGATGATCGGCAGCCTGCCGTCCGTCTCCTTCGCGACCAGACGCACCACCTCGAGCGCACGTGCCGTCAAAGGGCGGCCGCTCAGCCCGCCCGTCTGCGCGCCCCGCGCGGCGTCCTCGGCAGCCAGCCCGTCGCGGGACAGCGTCGTGTTCGTCGCGATCAGGCCGGCCACGCCGTGCTCCGCGCAGACCTCAAGAACCTCGCCGAGCGCGTCGTCGGTCAGGTCCGGGGCGATCTTCACCAACACCGGCACCGGTGTCTCCAGCGCCGCGAGCAGCGCGCTCAGCGCCCCTCGGTCCTGCAGCCCGCGCAGCCCCGGCGTGTTCGGTGAGCTGACGTTCACCGCGAAGTAGTCCGCGTACGGCGCCAACACCCGCAGCGACGACCGATAGTCCTCGACCGCGTCGTCCACCGGCGTCACCTTCGACTTGCCGATGCTGACGCCGAGTGGCACCCGCAGCGGCCCCAACGCCTTCAGCCGCGCCGCCAGCGCCGTCGCGCCGCCGTTGTTGAAGCCCATCCGGTTGATCACGGCCTCGCTCGCCGGCAGCCGGTACAGCCGCGGCCGCGGGTTGCCCGGCTGCGCGTGCCACGTGACCGTGCCGACCTCGACGAAGCCGAACCCGAACGCGGGCCACGCCCGCAGCGCCGCGCCGTCCTTGTCCATCCCCGCCGCGAGGCCGACCGGGCCGGGGAACCGGACGCCGAACACCGTGCGCGGCGTGGCCCGCCCGAAGTACCGCCGCAGCCCGGCGACCACCGGTGGCAGCGCGCCGAGCCGCCGCGTCATCCCGAGCGTGCGCTCGTGCGCCACCTCCGCGTCGCCGCCCCCGAGCCGGAACAACGCGCGCCGCATGACCTGCTGGTACACCACCCGAACATCGTTTCATCGCGCCGGAGACGGCAGGATGGGGGTGTGCCTGACCTGGACGCAGCAGCCGACGAGCTCTACGCCGCCGCCCGCGAGGACTTCACCCCGCGCCGCAGAGAGCTCGCCAAGGACGCCAAGAACGCGGGCGACGCGAAGCTCGCCGCCGCGATCGACAAGCTCGCGAAGCCGACCACGTCGGCCTGGCTCGCCAACCAGCTCGCCCGCGATGGCGACTCGGACGTCGCCGAGGTCACGGAGCTGGGGGACGCGTTGCGGGAGGCGCACGCGAACCTGTCCGGCGCGGACCTGAAGTCGTTGTCCCAGCAGCGGAACCGGCTCGTCGCGACCTTGGTGAAGCAGGCCGGCAAGCACAACGGCACCCCGTTGACCGAGGGCGTGACCCGCGAGCTGGAGGAGATCTTCACGACCGCCATCGCCGACGCGGAGGTCGCGCGGGTGCTGCGCGCCGGCCGGCTGGCGTCGGCGAAGGACCTGGCCGCCGCGGCCGCGGCGTGGCCGTCGGGGGAGTCGACCGGCGTGGTCGCGTCCCGCCCGGCGCGCACCACCAAGAAGAAGGACCGGCCGGCGCGCGAGCAGGCCGACCTGGACCGCAAACGTGAGGCGGCGCAACAGGAGTTGGCGGCGGCGCGCTCCGGGGTCAAGGAGGCCGAGGCGGACCGCAACGAGGAGGAGCGCATCCTCGCCGATACGCAGAAGGCGTCCGACGAGGCGTCCGAGCACGTGCGGAAGGTGTCGGCGGAGCTGGACGCGGCCGAGGCGCGGGAGAAGGAGGCGCGGCGGCGGGTCGGGTCGGCGAGCCGGTCGGTGAAGGACGCGGAGCGCCGGGCCGGACAGGCGTGGCGGCTCGTGCAGCAGGCCGAGAAGAAGCTGGATGAGCTGGGCAAATAAGAACAGCCCCCGGGCCGTCTCCTGCGATCCGAAGATCACAGGCCCAGGGGCGGACTAGGTCCCCGAGGGCGCCGAGGGCTGGGTGACTGCCTGGTATTCGCCGACCACACCGCGCGCTACGGCACCGGCATTACCCGATGTCGCCGTGTTGCGCAGCCGGCCAAACCATTCCGTCCGGTTGGTGGTCCTTAGCGGACAGCCACCTCACGTGTCCTATGTGAATTCACCGTGGGACCACCTCCTCTCTCGTGTACCGCCGACATTACGTCCGTCGGGGCGGACCGGCAAAGAGATTTAGCGCGATTCACTCACGGCGAACCGGTCGCACGTCAGTGGAAGAGTCACTCACCCGAAAGGGGGATGGTAGATTCCTTCCCTCAACTACCAGTGATCGCAGGACTACCTGAAGGACACCATGGGGTCCACCCTGCAAGGCGGTCATGGGCGGTTGGCCATCGGTGCTGTCTTGGGGGCCATCACCTGCGCGTTGTTCGCCACGGGAATCATGACCGGCGAGGCGAACAGGCGCCCGGCGGATGATCCCGCGGAACGTGCCGCGGTCGAGCCGATCCCACCCGCTGGACGGTCGTCGACGAGCGCCGCCCCGACGACCACCACGAGCACGTCGTCGTCCTCGTCGTCGGCCACCACGACGACCACGACCAGCACGGCGACGACCACGACCACGACGAACGCCCCGACCACGACGACGACGACCACCACGCCGCGGCGCACCACCACGACGACCACGGCACGGCCCACGACGACCACGACCACCTGCTCGTCACTGATCTGCATCGGGTAACTGGGCCGCCGCCCCGGGATCGGGCCCCCGGCAAAGTCGGTTCGTGCTGTTCAGAACGTGTGCGCACGCTCCTTCACGTCCTGAAGGACCCGGTCAAGACAAGCCCGCCCGCACCACACCCACCCCGAAGCCGCCGATGGCCCCACAACCATGCTGTGAAAGGCGCGTTCAGGGCACCCAGCGCCGTCAACGCGCCTTTCACAGCACGTGCGCGGGCTGCGGGTCGTCGGGTTTGGGGCGTCCGGCACCCACCGTCCCCAAGCGCCCATCACGACGTGACCCCCGGCGGACGGGCTTCACCAGCCATCACATGACTTTGCCGGGGTCCTGGGGATCGGGTGGGGGACGCATCGCGCGTGGGGGGTTTCGGCAGAGTCGTCGCTGCTGGTGAACCTGCCGTGTCCCGAAAGGCGCGTTCGGGACACCGACCATGTCCCGAACGGTCCGTTCGAGACGTTGAGTGTCCCGAGAGGACCGTTCGAGGCATCGGCCATGTCTCGAACGCGCCTTTCGGGACACCATGGCGGGCGAAGCCCGCTTCGCCCGGCTGGCGCGCCCGCCCATCGGTGGATCCAGGTTGAGCGCCCTCAACGCGCCTTTCGCGGCATCACTGGGCCACGCGAGTGTGGGCGGCTCTCCCCGGGATCGGGGCGGCGCGGCAAGCCGGCCGCGGTCGTCACCTACTGGTTAGCGGCGCTCAGTGGTCGCCGATCACCTTGGCGTCGTCGTCGCCCTCGTCGACGTCGTCCACCTCCGCGCTCGGCCAGCCCGCGGTGCGGTGCCTGCCCCGGCCGCTGGTCCGCAACACCCGCGCCAGCAACAGGTTCAGCGCGAGCGACACCTCCCGCGCACCCGGCGTGTTCCACTGGTGGATCGGCACGCACGCGCCCTGCGCCTGCTGCACGGCCAGCCGGTCGGGGAGCGCCACCGGCATCACCAGCGTGCCGAAGTGCTCACGCAGCTCGGCGATCCGGTACTGGTGCTCGTAGGACTGCGGCCGCACCCGGTTGACCACCACGCCGAGCGGCGAGAGGTCGGGGTTGCTCTCCTCGCTGGCCTGCTCGACGGCCTCGAACGCGCGCTGCGCGCCGGACACCGCGAACAGCGTCGGCTCGGTGACCAGCAACGCGCCCTGCGCGGCCCGCAGCGCGGACTTCGTCAGCCTGCCGAGCGAGGGCGGGCAGTCGAGCAGCACGAGCTGGTAGGGCACCTCGTTCTCATCGAGCATCGGCCCCAGCTCGCTCAACGCGCGCGAAAGGTGCTCCAGCCGTCGAGGATCCGGGTCCTGGTCGTTGAGCAGCTCGACCGACTCGGACCCGACCAGCACGTCGACCTCTTCGCCCCAGCCGCTGCGCGCGATCGCGTCCCGCAGCACCGCTGGTCTTGGCGTCTCGAGCACGTCGGCGAGCGTCGCCTTCGTGTCCTCCGGGTCGAGCGTGGCCGTCGCGTTGCACTGCGGGTCGAGGTCCACCACCAGGGTGCGCGCACCTCGCCGCTGCGCCGCCGAGGCAAGGCCGAGCACGATGGTTGTCTTGCCGACACCACCCTTGAGGCTGAGCACCGCCACCGTTTGCACGCTACGCACCCTACGGGGCCTACAGTTTCGCACCATGCGACCGGATGCAGTTCGCCTCGCGCTCGACGCCGAGCTGCGGGCAGCCCAGCGCCGCAGAGGCGGCGCGGCGCCACGCGTGCTCGACGTCGGCGGTGGTAGCGGCGTTCTCGCGGTCCCGTTCGCCGCGGCGGGCTGCGTGGTGACCGTCGTCGAGCCGAACCCCAACGCGCTCGCGACGCTGTCCCGCCGCGCCGCCGACGCCGGTGTGCGCGACCGCATCACGGCGGTGCAGGCCGACAGCGACGCCCTCGATCAGGTCGTGCCGGCCGGCGCGGCGGACCTGGTGCTCGCGCACGGGCTCCTCGAGGTGGTGGACGACCCGAAGAACACGGTCGCCGCGATGGTCGGCGCGGTCGCGCCGGACGGGGCGGTGTCGGTGCTCGTCGCCAACCGGACCGCGGCGCTGCTGCACCGCGCGATCGCCGGCAGGCTCACCGAGGCCACCCGCCTCGCGGAGGAACCGGCCGGCCGCCTGCCCAGCGAGCCGCTGCAGCGCCGCTACGACACCGACGGCCTCCTGGGACTGCTGACCGACGCCGGTCTCGTGGTGGAGCTCGTGCAGGGACACGGCGTGCTGACCGACCTGGTGCCCGGCTCGGTCCTCCAGGACTCCACCGCCACCGACGCGCTGGCCGCGCTGGAGCTACAGCTCGCGACCAGGGCGCCACTGCGTGACATCGCGACGCGGCTCCACGCCGTCGCACGCAAAACTGTCGGTGCTGTCTGATTAGCTGCTGACATGGGTCGGAGCGGGGATCTGCAGTCCGGTGGGCGCGGTGGTCTGGTGGACCGCTACCGGGCGAAGGACGGGCGCTGGCCGGACGACGCCGGCTGCCCGGTGCTGCACGTGGACATGGACGCGTTCTTCGCGTCCGTGGAGATCCGCGAACGCCCTGAGCTGGTGAACCGGCCGGTGGTGGTCGGCGGCACGGGTGGGCGCGGGGTCGTCAGCTCGGCCAACTACATCGCGCGGACGTTCGGCGTCCGCTCCGCCATGCCGACGGCGCACGCGCGGCGGCTGTGCCAGCAGGCGGTCTTCCTACCCCCGACCTTCGAGCTGTACCAGGAGGCGTCGGCCGGTGTCATGGCGATCTTCCGCGACGTCACCCCGCTGGTCGAGCCGCTGAGCCTGGACGAGGCGTTCCTCGACGTGTCCGGGGCCCTGCGCAGGCTGCGGATGACGCCGGGGCAGATCGGCGAGCAGATCCGGGCCAGGGTCGCGGCGGCGTGGGGGATCAACTGCTCGGTGGGGGTGTCGGCCACGAAGTTCGTCGCGAAGCTGGCGTCCGGGCTCGCGAAGCCCGACGGCATGATGGTGGTACCGCGCACCGACATCCTGGCGTTCCTGCACCCGTTACCGGTGTCCTCGCTGTGGGGGGTCGGCAAGAAGACGGCCGAGCGGCTGTCGGTCATCGGGCTGAACCGGGTGGCCGACGTGGCCGCCATGCCGCTCGCCCGGCTGCGCCGCTCGATCGGGGTGGCGGCCGCCGAGCACCTGCACGCGCTCGCGAACGGCCACGACGACCGCGCGGTCGTGCCGGAGTCGGTGGAAAAGTCGGTCGGCGCGGAGGAGACGTTCGACGTCGACCAGACCGACCGCGAGGTGCTCAAGCAGGAGCTGCTGCGGTTGTCCGAACGCACCGCGACCACGTTGCGGCGCAGGGACTTACGCGGTCGCACCGTGTCGATCAAGGTGCGGTTCGGCGACTTCACCACGATCACCAGGTCCCGCACCCTGCCGGTGGCCACGGCCGGCACGCAGGAGATCTACCGGACCGCCTGCCGCCTACTCGACGAGCAGACCCCGCCGGGCGCGGTGCGGCTGATCGGGGTGCGCGTCGAGCAGTTGGACGAGGGCGGCGCCGCCGGCGAGCAGCTGTTCCTCGACGCACCGGAACGCGGCTGGCGCGACGCGGACCAGGCGGCGGACCAGGCGCGGGCCAAGTTCGGCAGCGCGGCCATCCGCCCGGCCACCCTAGTCCGCGCTAGTCCGCGCTAGTCCGCCTCCCCGGGATTAAAAGTGTTGGTTGCGTTCCGGCGCAGGTTCGGCTACGGAGGTGGATGGTGGCTGGGTGTCGTCACGTTCCCCTGGGGTATCTGTTGGTCAGGTGCGGACATTGCACAAAGATCCACGGGACAGGTCTTGGCAGGTGCACAAGATCCACCGGACAGGTCTTAGCAGGTGTAGGAGCCGTTCGGGTGCACTTTTTCGCAGTAGCGGACGTGCAGGTGGTTGTCGTGGTTCGGGTACTGGGTCGTCAGGCCCTCGCCGATCAGGACCGGGTCGTTGAAGAAGATCAGCGCCACGTGGCCGGGTGCGGCGGACCGGACCGCCTGCACGAGGGACCGCGTCGCGGCGCGGTCGTAGGTCGACGACTGCCAGGTGATCCGCCCGGCGGTGCACTGCGCGCTGTCGGTGCGGATCGGCCAGATGTCGATGTCCATGCCGACGTCGTGGCTGCCGTGGCCCGGGATCGTGCCGCCGTGCTCGAAGCCCGCGTCGCCGAGGGGGACCTTGCCCTGGCCGGTGCCGGCGAACGTCCTGGCCGCCTGCTCGAGCTGCGCGACGCCGGCCGCCGTGGCCCAGTTCGCCGTGCCGTTGCCGTCCGGGTCCTGGTCGCAGAAGCCGGCCGCAAGGTCCGGGTACCCGTAGTGCCACACCAGGTTCTTCCACGTCGTCGGGCCGACCACGCCGTCGACGCCGATGCCCGCGTGTGACTGGAAGTTCCGCACGGCCGTGGTTACCGACGCGTCGAACACGCCGTTCACCGGCAGCGTCAGGCGGCGCTTCTCGTTCAGCTCCACCTGCAGCGCGCGCACCGCTGCGCCGCTCGCGCCCTGGCTGACCTGCGGCACGAGCGCCGTCCAGGTGGCCGGCCCGACGATGCCGTCCACCGTCAGCCCGTGCGCGGACTGGAACGCCCGCACGGCGGTGTTCGTGGCCGACGAGAACACCCCGTCGGCGGTCACCGAATGTCCGTGGTGCGTGAGCAGGTGCTGGATCGCCAGCACGTCCGCGCCCCGGTTGCCGGTGCTCTGGGTATGGAAGAACGCGTTGGTGTAGGCCCCCGCCGGGGTACCGGTCAGCAGCACGGCCAGGACAGCGACCACGATGACGCATACTCGACGCATAGTCACAAACTGTAGCGGCTTTTCGTTAAGGTTCCACGGGCTAGAATTCCCAGTTATGGTGCCCATCGGCAACCTGCTACTGCTCGCGATCGCCGTGCTCGCGCCCACGATGCTGTTCTGGCTCATCGTCCGGGTGCCGAGGTTCGTCGACGGTCTCGGCGCGTGGTTGCGCGGCCGTCGTGGCCCGACACCCACCGCGCCACCCATCGAACAGCTTGCCGCCGACCTGCGCCGCGTGCACCACACGATCGCCGACTGCGCGCCCGGCACCCCGGCCGTCCGCCGCCGTGCCGCCCGCGAGGCCTACGACGCGCTGCTCGTCCAGGCGTGCGCGGCGACCGACGTGCCACACCACTTGGACACCCTGCCCGACGGCGTGGACCGCGAGGTCGAGCGGCTGCGGGTCGAACAGGCCCTGCGCACCGCCGGGCTCAGCGTCCCCTGACCAGCGCGGGCAGCACCTCGCCGAGCGACCCGCGCAGCACGATCGCGGCAAGGCCGTCGTAGGGCGTCTCGGACGCGTTGCAGATCACGACGGCCGCGCCGGCCCGTGCGGCGAGCCCCACCAGCCCGGCGGCCGGCTGCACGGACAGCGAGCTGCCGACGGCCAGCATGACGTCGCACGCCAGCGCCGCGTCCCGCGCGGCCGACAGCACGTCGACGTCCAGCGGCTGTCCGAACGAGATGGTCGCCGACTTGAGGACTCCGCCGCACACCAGGCATTCCGGGTCCGGCGAGCCCGCGGCCACCCGCTCGAGCGCGGCACGCATCGGCCCGCGGTCGGCGCACGTCATGCACACGGTCTCGTGCATGGTGCCGTGCAGCTCGAGCACCGACACCGAGCCGGCGCGCTGGTGCAGCCCGTCGATGTTCTGCGTCAGGATCGACACCAGCCGGCCGGCCCGTTCGAGGTCGACGAGCGCGTGGTGCGCCGCGTTCGGCGTCGCCGCCCACACCGGGTGGGCGCTGCGTGCCTGCCACGACCGCAGCCGCACGTCCGGATCGTCGCGGTAGGCCTGGAAGCTCGACAGCCGCTCGGCGGCCGGGTCCCGCGTCCACAACCCGTTCGGCCCTCGGAAGTCCGGGATCCCCGAGTCGGTGGAGATGCCGGCGCCGGACAGCACGGTGATCCGCGCCGCCTCGGCCACCACCGCGACGCCGTCAGCCAGCTCGTCGGGCTCCCTCACCAGCTACCGCCGCCCCCGCCGCCGCCACCCCCGCCGACGCTGCCGCCACCGGAGTACCCGCCGCCGGACGACGAACCGCTGCCACCGCCGCTCGACGACGGCGCGGTCGTCGCCGTGTGCACGGTCGAGCTGAGTGCCAGGAAGCTCGCCGTCTCGGCGACCCCGGCCGTCTCCGGCGGCAGCGCGGCCGCCGCCATCGCCTTGTTCCAGTGGTCGAGTTCGCCGAGTGCCACCGCCCACGCCGAGTACAGGCGCAGCTCGCCGCGCTCGGCCGCCGCGCGGGCGTGCCGGCCCTCGGACGCCACGAAGAACCGGCGGAAGCCCTCGACGAGCTGGCGCCGCGCGAAGCCCTCCGGGGTGCGGATCGGCAGCTCGCCGGCGTTCATCGCCATGCTCGTCCCCGCGCCGGCGAAGAACCCGGACGCGGCGGCGGCGAGGTAGGCGATGGCCGGCGTCGGCGAGACCGTCACGAAGAGCACGACCGCGCCGGCGAGCGCCGCGAGCACCCCGACCGTCTTCACCACCGACGACACGCGGCGGTTGCGCCGCTCGGCGGCGTGGTCCCACAGCTCGCAACTCTGCCGCCACGCGGTCAGCTCGTCGGCCACCATCCGGTAGCCCTCGGCGAACCGCTGGTCGAACGACCCGAGCTTGACCTTGTGCCGGCGGTTGAACATCTTCCGCAGTGCCGGCGGCGCCGACGCCCACCGGTCGTCGGGCGCGGTCCAGCGCAACCGTTTGCCGTCGTTCTCGATGGTGAACCAGCCGTCGAGCGACTGCTGTGTCAACCACGCCACCTGGTGGTACTTCTCGACCTTCTCGGCCAGCAGCACGCCGCCCTGTGCCGGCGTGAGGTCGCGTGGCGGCTCGAACTGGATGGTCACCTGCCGCTCGGCGACCAGGTCGGTGATCGGCTTCGACTCGAGGCCCGGCCCGCCGAACACGGCGTCGATGCCGCCGCCGCCCCACGCCCGGTCCCGCCCGACGCGCCGCGCCCACAGCACGGGCGGGACCGCGCCGACGACGAAACCGATGGCGCCGAAACCGAGCACGAGCCAGATGACGCGCCAGTAGGACTGCCCTTCGGTGAGCGCCACGTCGGTCGGCAGCGTGGTCCGTGCCGGCCCGGTGAGCGCGCCGGCGCGCTCACCGTCGATCGTGACGCCCTGTCGCTCGGCCAGTCCCTCGACGTGCGCGGTGACCGCGTCGCCGCCCGCGGCGAGCGTCTCGCACCGCGTCGCGCTCGACTCGTAGCCGAGGAAGCAGCCGACGCCGGCGAGCCGGTAGGGCGCCGTGAGCCGGATGTCGACGGACTCGATCGGCACCTCCCAGCCGGTGCCGATGGCGTCGTAGGCGAGCCGGTCGCCGCTGACCGCGCCGGTGATCCGGTACTCGAGGACGTACCGGTGCTGCCCGCTGACCGTCTCGTCCGGGCTGCCCACCCGGATCACGGCCTGCGTGCCGTCGGTCAGCTCGACCTCGTCCGGCGCGGACGCCGACCGCACCCGCACGTCGGACACCCGCTGGTCGCCATCGAGGCCGTAGCCGGGGAAGTTGCGGAAGACCCCGTGCCGGTCGTTGTTGCCGAAGTCGTAGTCGATCGTCTCGCGCACGAGCGCGGTGCCGTCCTCCTGTACCGCGATGTCGACCGAGTAGTGCCGCACCCGCTCGGTCCCGAGGCCCCAGAAGGTGACGAACCCGGTGGCGACGGCGAGCAGCAGGCCGACGAACACGATCGAGCCGAACGTGGCGCCTCTGCGTTTTCTGGTGAAGGAGGTGACCAGCACGAACGCACCTTAGTGGTCGGCCGTCCAGGTCAGCAGCTCATCGAGCGTCTTGGTATTGATCACGCGCTCGGCCGGCACGCCGCACGCCTCCGCGCGTTCGCAGCCGTAGTTCAGCCAGTCGAGCTGACCGGGCGCGTGCGCGTCGCTGTCGATGGAGAACTCGCAGCCGAGCTCGAGTGCGCGGGTCAGGAGCCTGCGTGGCGGGTCCAGCCGGTCCGGGCGGCAGTTGATCTCGACGGCCACGCCGTTGTCCCGGCAGGCCGCGAACACCGCGTCGGCGTCGAAGTCCGACTCCGGGCGCGGGCGACCCTTCACCCGGCGGCCGGTGCAGTGGCCGAGGATGTCGGTGTGCGGGTTCGCGACCGCGGCGAGCATCCGGTCGGTCATCTCGCGGGAGTCCATCCGCAGCTTCGAGTGGACGCTCGCGACGACCACGTCGAGCCGGGAGAGCAGCTCGGGGAGCTGGTCCAGCGCCCCGTCGTCGAGGATGTCGACCTCGATCCCGGTGAGCAGCCGGAACGGCGCGAGGTCGCGGTTCACCTCGTCGACCACGTCTAGCTGCCGCCGCAGCCGCTCCGCGGTCAGCCCGTTCGCGACCTTGAGGCGGGGGGAGTGGTCGGTCAGGACCATCCAGTCGTGGCCGACGAGGATCGCGGTCTCGGCCATCTCGCGGATGGGGCTACCCCCGTCGGACCAGTCCGAATGGGTATGGCAGTCGCCCCTCAGCTCGGCACGCATGGCCTCGCCGCCGGCCACCGGCGCCAGCCCGTCGGCGAGCGCGCGCCGCAGGTAGGCGGGTTGCTCGCCGCGGGCGGCCTCGGTGATCACGCCGGCCGTGCTGCGGCCGATGCCGGGCAGGTCGGTCAGCGTGCCGGCCCGCAACCGGTCGTCCAGCTCGCCTTCCGGCAGGTCGTCGACGGTGCCGGCGGCCCGCCGGAACGCCTGGACCTTGTGTGTCGGCTCGCCGGAGCGTTCGAGAAGAAACGCGATCTGCCGCAGCGCCCGTGCCGGGTCCATCAACCCGCCTGACGGGCGCGGACAGGCCTCGTGACACACTCGCGGACGGCCGAGTTTTGCTGATGCATACGACCATGATTCCGGATCGGGTAGTCGCGGAGCCTCGCGGCTCGTATCCTGGACAGTGACGCCCCTTTAGCGGGGGCGCCCGCCGGGTCCGGCGGCCATGACCCGTGATCGCCCGGCGCTCGCGATTGCTGTGCCGGAGGAGGAAAGAATGCCACTCTCCGAGCACGAGCAGCGACTGCTCGACCAGATTGAGCGTGCGCTTTACGCCGAGGATCCGAAGTTCGCATCCAGCGTGCGGGGCGCACGGCTACGACGCCCCTCACGGCGCCGACGCCTGCAGGGCATCGCGCTGTTTGTGCTGGGTGTCGCGCTGCTGGTCCTGGGAGTCATCCTGCCGCTGAAGCCTGGCGGCGTCCCGGTAGTCAGTCTGCTCGGCTTCCTGGTGATGTTCTTCGGTGCTTTGCTCACGCTCTCCGCTATCCGACATGGTGGCGGTGAAGGCGAGGAGGGCGCCGAGGACAACGAGGGCGGTGGCACGCCCAAAGCGCGCCGCAGCTCGTTCTCGCAACGCATGGAGGACCGCTTCCGCAAACGGTTCGACGAGGAACCGTAGGTCGGCGGGCACACCCCGCCGACGACGTGGGTCGGGCGTCTCAGTGGCGTCCGGCCATGTTTCGCGCGTGATATCCGACGCAGACTGGATGTTTTCTCGAAGTACATGGGGCACCATCGGTATGGCACTCGTCACACTGATGGAGGTTAGCCGTGGGTTTGCGTATCCCGGAGCACGCACAGTGGACGCGATTGGCGGAGCGGGTGGCCCAGGTGGCACCCAACGGCTTCGCCGGGGATCGTCTTCGGAACCTGTACGAGGGTCGGTGGCAGGACGGCGGCGAGCGTTCGCCGATGGTCACCCCGGTCGACCAGACCACGATCGGCCAGTTGTCGAAGGTGGATGAGCCGACCGCGTTGAAGGCCGTCGCCGCGGCACACCAGCAGCACCGGGAGTGGGCCGACGTCCCGCTGGCCGACCGCAAGGCACGGGTCACCGCCGCGGTCGACGCCATGACCGACGCGCGGGACGATCTCGCGCTACTTCTCGCGTGGGAGATCGGCAAGCCGTGGAAGCTCGCGTGCGCCGACGTGGACCGCGCGCTGGACGGCGTCCGCTGGTACCTCGACAACATCGAGCAGATGCTCGCGACCGACGCGCACGGCCGCCCGTTCGAGCGCACCCCGCTGCCCGGTCCGGTCAGCAACATCGCGAGCTGGAACTACCCGATGTCGGTGCTGGTGCACGCCGAACTGGTGCAGCTCCTCGCCGGCAACGCGGTGGTCGCCAAGACTCCGACGCAGGGCGGCGCGTACTGCCTCACGGTCGCGCACGCGCTCATGAACGACGTGGGCCTGCCCGTCACGCTGCTGTCCGGCGACGGCTCGAAGCTGTCCGGCGCGCTGGTGCGGTCGATGGAGATCGGCGCGCTCGCGTTCGTCGGCGGCCGGGACAACGGCGGCAAGGTCGCCACGCAGCTCGTCGACACCGGCAAGCGGCACATGCTCGAGCAGGAGGGCCTGAACACCTGGGGCATCTGGGAGTTCTCCGACTGGGACTCCCTCGCCGCCCACCTGAAGAAGGGCTACGAGTACGCGAAGCAGCGCTGCACGGCCTACCCGAGGTTCGTGGTGCAGCGCGGTCTGGTCGACGAGTTCCTCGCGACGTACCTCCCGGTGGTCCAGTCGATCAAGTTCGGGCACCCGCTCGCGGTGGACGAGTCCGGCGACCTGCCGGTGTTGGACTTCGGTCCGATGATCTCCGCGGCCAAGGCGACCGACCTGCGCAAGCGGGTGGACGAGGCGCTGCACCACGGCGCCGTGCCGCTGTACCGAGGGTCGCTCGACCACGGCAGGTTCCTGCCGGGTCAGGACACGTCCGCGTATGTCGCGCCGACGACGCTGCTAGCGCCGCCGGGGGCGTCGCGGCTCATGCACGAGGAGCCGTTCGGTCCGGTGGACACGATCGTCGTGGTCGACACCAAGGCCGAGCTGCTCGCGCAGATGAACGCGTCGAACGGCGCGCTCGTGGCGACCATCGCGTGTGACGACACCGAGCTGGCGGAGGACCTCGCGCAGCACGTGCAGGCGTTCAAGGTCGGCGTGAACAAGCCCCGGTCGCGTGGTGACCGCGAGGAGCCGTTCGGCGGCCGCGGTGGCTCGTGGAAGGGCGCGTTCGTCGGCGGTGTGCACCTGGTGCACGCGGTGACGCAGGGGCCGGCGGACGAGCTGCTGTACGGCAACTTCCCGGACTACAACCGGTACCCGGCGGTCTGAGTCACCGCCGAGCCAGCGCCACCAGGTACCGGCACGGCTCGTCGGTGGTGTTGCGGTACTCGCACGCCGCGGGCGGGCCGAGCTGGAGGCAGTCGCCCTCGGCGAGGTCGTGGTCGGTGTCGCCCTCGCGGAAGGTGAGGCGGCCGGCGAGCACCCAGATCTGGTGGTGGACGAAGGCGTACGACTCGGCGGGAAAACCGACGGTCGCGCCGGCGGGCAGCTCGACCTCGACGAGCTCGAGCGGTCCGCCGGCCCGGGGGGACACCGCGCGGCGGGTGTAGCCGCTGTCCGGGTCGGTCCAGGTGGGCTGGTCGGCGGCGCGGGCGAGTCGTCCGTGGTCCTGTTCCGCGCGGGCGACCAGCTCGGACAGGGTCATGCCGAGCGCGGCCGACAGACGGCCGAGCAGGGCGGCGGTCGGCTGCGCTTCGCCGCGTTCGATCTTGTTGATCATCGCGCGGGACACGCCGGAGCGGTCGGCGAGCGCGCCGCCGGACAGACCGCGGGCACGCCGGGCGGCGGCGAGAGCGGCGGCGATGGCGGTGCTCAGCGCGTCGGTCATGGGTGTCACCATAGTGGACGTATCGTCTACTATCTTCCTCATGGTGCGTGCTGCTGAGGTCAGGGACGCGGCGGCGTGCGCGGCGATCTACGCCCCGTACGTCAGCTCGACGGCGATCACGTTCGAGCTGACGGCGCCCGACGAGGCGGCGATGGCGGCCCGGATCGGGGCGGCCGCGCGGCACCACGCGTGGCTGGTGCTGGAGGACGCCGGGCGGGTGGTCGGGTACGCGTACGGCGGGCCGTACAAGTCACGCGCGGCGTACGCGTGGTCGTGCGAGGTCAGCGTGTACGTGGAGATGGGCAGGCGGCGCAGCGGCGCCGGGCGGGCGCTGTACGCGGAACTGTTCGCGCGGCTCGCGGCGCGTGGCTACCGCACGGCCGTCGCGGGCATGACATTGCCGAACGAGGCGAGCGAGGCGTTGCACCGCGCGATGGGCTTCGAACCGATCGGCACGTACCGCCGCATCGGTTGGAAACACGACAACTGGCACGACGTGGCGTGGACCCAACGCCACCTGACCCCCACCCCAACCCCACCCACCCCGCTGAAATAACCCGCGTGTCCAACGCTCACAACAGGTGAGTTCAACGTTCAGCACCCGCGAGTCGCGGTTTCGCGAACGTCGCGAACCTGCAACTCAGGGGTCCTGAAAGTGCGACTCGCGGGTCGTGAAAGTGCGACTCGCGGGTCGTGAGTGTTGAACTCACCCGTCACGAGTGTTGGACACGCGGGTCAGCGGCGGCGGAGTACTGAGCGGGGGAGCAGTTTGGCTCGCCAGCCCAGTGGGTCGCTGCGGCGTAGGCCGAGGATCAGGTCGTCGAAGGCGGGGGCGAGCGTCGGGTCCGGGCTGTCGCTGCCGCCGTACCAGGAGCGTTCGACCTCGCTGACCACGGTCCGCAGCGCGCGTTTGCCGCCGTCGTCCAGTGCGTGCTCGCGGGCCATTCGGCGGGCGGCGACACGCACGGTCTCCGTCGAGTTGACCTCCGCGCCCCGGTCCCGCGACTCCGCGAGCAGCTCCGACCACGCCGACGTCGCCGCGGCCGGGCTGTTCGAGTGCACCTGGTGCCGCCTGCTCAGCCGCCGGCGCTCGCGCGCCAGTCCCGGCGCGGCCGCGATGATCAGCACCACCACGAGCGCCGCGAGCCACCACGACACCAGCGCGGCGCCGAACACCAACACCAGCGCCCACGCGACCGTCGCCAACGGCGCGAGCCACGGTCGGCCCCTTGCCCGCCGTGGGCCCCTTGCGCCGCCCACCCCGAACGCCGTCAGCAGGATCGCGATCAGCGTGATCCCGCCGATCGTCCACCACATCCAGGTCGCCGAGGCGTCCTGCTGCTGACCGGTGGCGCCGGCGCCCGCCTGCTGGGTCTCCTCGTCGGTCGGCGCGTCCGTCGGGGCGCTCGGCGCGGTGGGCGCGGCCGACGACTCGTTCGTGTTCTCCGGGTCGTCCTCCGGGCCGGACGTGCCGGACTCCGAGGCGTACGGCGGGGTGTAGGTCGTGCCGTCGGCCAGTGGCGTCGGGTCGAACATCTGCCACCCGGAGCTGGGGAAGTACACCTCGACCCACGCGTGGGCGTTCTGCGTGGTGATCGTCCGGTAGTCGCCGTTCGGGTAGCCGGAGGTGTAGCCCATGGCCAGGCGCGACGGGATGTTCGCCGCCCGCAGCAGGATCGCCATCGCCGACGCGTACTGCTCGCAGAACCCGGACTTGCTGCGGAACAGGAAGTCCTGCAGCGCGCTCTCGTCGCTGCCGGTCGCGGTCTGGGTGTCGTACTTGAACCCGTTGCTCGTCGAGAAGTACTGCTTGATCGCGTCCACCCGGTCCAATACGGACGACTTGCCCGAGGTCAGCTCGATGGCCAGGTTCACGACCTCGGGGGCGAGTCCGTCGTTGCGGGTGTAGATCTCGTCGATCTCGTCCGGCCTGCTGAAGTTGCCGTCGGCCCGCAGCTCGTTCGCCGACGGCTCGGTGAGGTCGGCCACCTCGATGTACGCGGGCAACGTCCGCGTCTGCTCGCCGTAGACCATGCCGCTCGCGGGGTCGTACCGCATGCCGTCCGGCAGACCGCGGATCCGCAACGGCACGCCGACCACCGGCGCCCAGAGGTCCTCCGAGCTGATCGGCTCGATCTGGATTTCGGTCGTGTCGCCCGATCCGCCGCGGTAGCCGGGCGGCGACGGCAACGGCCGGTTCGCGTCGTAGCCGGCGGGCAGTTCGTTGTCCCTGCCGCTCTGGCGCCAGCCGCCGTTGCGGTCGTAGGAGGGCAGCGTCAGCGCACGCAGGTAGCGCCGCTCGTCGCCGAAGCCGCGCACCCGGAACAGCTCGGCGCTGCCCTCGCGGTCGAGCATGCCGCGCAGCTGCGTGAACGGGTTGAGCCCGAGCCCGCCCGCGCTGCCGCCGCCGTTGCCGCCAGGTAGCTGGCCGACCGTGCCGATGACCGTCACGGTCGCGCCGGCGAGCAACGCGATGGCCACCGCGCCGGACACCAGCGCCGTGGGCGACCCGACGCCGCCGCCGGTGCCCTGCACCGTCGGCCGGTTGCGCCACAGCTGATGGCGGTGCGCGCCGTCCACCGCGAGCAGCGCCGCGAACGACACCGCGCCCAGCACGAATGCCCACCACGGCAGCATCTCGTCGGCGAGCGAGGCCGGCACCGCGTACACGCACAGCAGCACGAGACCGCACGCCGCGGGCGTCCCGGCGGACACGGCGAGCGTGTCGACGAGTACGGCCACCAGCCCGATCGCGATCACCACGAGACACAGCACGGCCGACGTAGCGGGCACCGGCGGCACGCCGGTCTGCACCACGTTCACCGAGTCGCGCAACACGCCGCCGAGCTCGCCGATCGACGCGGGCCCAGGGAAGATGCCGAAGATGCCGCTGTCGGTGAACAACGCGACGAGCAGGCACATGATCGCGAACATCTGCGCGAGACCGACCAGCAGGATCGGGGTCCGAACGGCTCGCAGGCCGAGGCCGATCGCCGTGACGACGGTGACCGCCACCCCCGCGTAACCCCACCAGCGCAGCCCCTCGATGACACCCGACAGCGCGAGCGCCGCGCACAGCGTGGTGACGGCGGCGACCACCGGCGTCACGGTCATCGACCACTGCGCCGACGTCAGCTCACCCCCGGCGGGCGGGGGTGGCGGGGGCATCGGCCGAGGGGCCGGTCGGGTGGGGTGGGGTGGTGCTGTCGTCACTGTGACCTATCCCGTGATCATCGCGTCGGAGCGGGAGCCGTGGGTGCGGCAGAGGGTGGACCAGGTCGCGGCCATGGGGATGCTCGGCTGGGCCACGGTCACACCCCAGCCCGCGCCGCGCAGCAGTGCGGTCGCGCCGTCGATGTCGGTGCCGGCGCCCTCACCCGCCGCGCCCCACGCGGTCGTGTCCAGCAGCACCGCGAGGCTGCGAGTGCCTCGGGGCCGCAGACTGATCAGCTGGCTCAGCGACTCCGGCGAGGTCGCGCCGAGGATCGCGATCAGCTCCTGGCTGTGTCCCGGGTCGTTGCGGCAGTCCACCTCCCGCTGCGGGGTCGGCTGCAGCGCGGCCAGCGCGTCGAGCACCGCGTTGTCGTTGTGCAGGCCGTCGCCGGAGTCCCGGACGATCATGCCGCCGGTCTCGGTGACCAGCCGGATCCGCTGGCCGTAGCGGTGCAGGTGCAGGCACACGCTGGCGGCGAAGGACACCGCCCACTCGAGGCTCGAGTTCGCGCCGGAGCCGCGGTGCGCGGCCGCCCGGTGGTCCAGCAGCACCGTGGTGCCGCCCCGCCATGGCCGCTCCTCGACCCGCACCATCATCTCGTCGCGCTTCGCGGTCGAGCGCCAGTGCACCTTCCGCAGGTCGTCGCCCTGCCGGTAGGGCCGCACGATCGCGTCGTCCTCGCCCTGCCCGGCGTTGAGCCGCACCGAGCCGTCGTCGCCGGAGCCGAGCCCGGAGCCGCCCGGCACGCCGACCAGCTTCACCACCCTCGGCACCACGATCAGCCGGGACGTGTGTGCGAGCTCCCGCTCGAACTCCGCGAGCCCGAACGGGTCGGTGATGGTCGCCTTCAACGGGCCGAGCTGCTGGATGCCGCGCAGCATCGGCTGCACGTGGTAGCGCAGCCGGGTGCCGGTGTGCCGGGGCAGGTGCTCGATGACGAACCTCGGCTTGCCGCCGAGCGAGTAGGGCACGCCGTCGGAGATCAGCAGGCCGCCGGTCGGCAGCCGGCCGGTCGACGTGACGTGCAGCGTCACCTCGACGCGCCCGCCGACCGGCGAGCGCACCGGGTTCAGCAGCCGCTGCGCGTGCAGGCCGACGCGCGCCACCGCGGTCAGCAGACACACGAGGATCGGTAGGGCCACCACGAACACAGAGACGCGCAACAGGTCGCGTTCGTTCAGCACCACGGAGCACAAGGCGGCCGCGAGCCCCGCGGCGAGCAGACATCTGCCGCGCGTGGTGAGACCGGACAGCGCACCCTTCAGCGGCCGCGCCACTCCTCGCCTACCTGTTCCCGCGTGCGCCGTGCGGCCACTGCGGGTCCGCGCCGGGGCCCGGCCCGGCCTGCGGCACCGGCACCCGCTGGACGAGCGCGCGGATCAGCTCCGCTGTCGACCGGCGGCCGGCCTGGGCCTCCGGGGTGAGCACGAGCCGGTGCGCGAGCACCGGCACGGCGACCGCGTGCACGTCGTCGGGGACCACGAAGTCGCGGCCGGACAGCGCCGCCTGCGCGCGGGCCGCCCGGACCAGGTGCAGCGTGGACCTCGGCGACGCGCCGATGCGGATCTCCGGCAGCCGGCGCGTGGTCGACACCAGCTCGACGGCGTAGCGGCGGATGTCGGGGGACAGCTTCACCGCGCGCACCGTCTCGACCAGGCTCCGGACCTGGTCGGCGTGTGACACCGGCTGCAGGTCGGCGAGCGGGTTGTGGGCCGCGTGCTCGTCCACCATGGCCAGCTCGGCGGCCGTGTCCGGGTAGCCGATCGACACGCGTGCGGTGAACCGGTCGCGCTGGGCCTCCGGCAACGCGTACGTGCCTTCCATCTCGATCGGGTTCTGGGTCGCGATGACCATGAACGGCGAGTCGAGCGGGTAGGTGTTCGTGTCGACGGTGACCTGCTGCTCCTCCATGCACTCGAGCAGCGCCGACTGCGTCTTGGGCGACGCGCGGTTGATCTCGTCGCCGACCACGATGTTCGCGAACACCGGGCCGGGCCGGAACTCGAAGTCGTTGGTCTGCCGGTTGAAGATCGACACCCCGGTGACGTCGGACGGCAGCAGGTCCGGTGTGAACTGGATGCGGCTCACCGTGCAGTCGATGGAGCGCGCGAGCGCCTTCGCGAGCGACGTCTTGCCGACGCCGGGCACGTCCTCGACCAGGAGGTGGCCCTCGGCGAGCAGGGTGACGAGCGCGATGCGCACGACCTCCGGCTTGCCGACGAGCACGCGCTCGACGTTGGCGGCGATCCGCTGGGCGGTCGCGTTCAGCTCGTCGAGCGGGGAGACCTGGCGGTAGTGGTTGGTCTGTGCGGGCTGATCGGCGGGGAGCTGGTGAGCCGTCGCACCGGTCGCGTGCTGTGCATAGGGGTCGCCGCCGTGCGCCGGGTAGGGGTTGCCCGGCAGCGCAGATGGCGGGGTACTCGACGTCACGCGACCTCCTGTGGACTTCGTCGGCCCTGAGAGCCTGCTCCGAAGTGTGTCAAACTGGCGAGAAGTACCCAAACCCCTGGTTGCGCACCGTTGGGGCCGAGCGTCCACCTATCTTGTACGCCTTTCGGCGCTCGCGTGTTCCGGTCGGGCCGATTGCCCGGCATCGGGTTCCCACTGTGCCCACCGGGGATACCCCACTGCGCCCCACCGGGATGCCCCACTCCGCCCCACGGTGAACCTCCTGGGCCACGTCCCGGCCCGAATCAGTCCGTTCGGCGGCCTGAAAGAGCACCGTAGGGCCGCTGGCGAGGCACCCGGATGGGGGAGTCCCGCCATCACCCCCCACCTTTCCCCCTGCGAGCTGACCTGCGGAAACGTCGACGAGTTCGTCGACAATTCCCATCATTCGCCGTTGACTGTGGTGAAAAGTGGGGTACGGTGGCCGCAAGTGGGGCAGAAGGGGGTCCCATGACTAACTCGCAAGGGTTGGTGGGGAGGTGCGGACTCGATGTTCCTCGGTACGCATACCCCAAAACTGGACGACAAGGGGCGGCTCACGCTGCCTGCCAAGTTCCGAGACGCCCTCGCGGGCGGCCTGATGGTCACCAAGGGACAGGACCACTGTCTCTACGTGTTCCCGAGGGCCGAGTTCGAGGAAATGGCACGCAAGGTGGCCGCGGCGCCCCTGACTAACGAGGCGGTCCGCGCCTATCAGCGGTACCTGTTCGCCGGAACCGACGAACAGCGTCCCGATGGGCAGGGGCGGATCGCGGTCGCACCGGAGCTCCGGCGTTATGCGGGGCTGACCAAGGAGTGCGTGGTCATCGGTGCGATCACCCGCCTGGAGATCTGGGACGCGCAAGCGTGGCAGATCTACTTGGACGAGCACGAGGACGACTACTCCCAGGCACGGGAGGAGGTCCTGCCCGGCGTGTTCTGACGGGAGACAGAGCACGAGTCGGGCATGGACGCGGGTGCCGCCAGGCCTCCGTTCCGCTCGCTTTCGACCCTGGCACACCTTCCCCGGCGCCAGGTTCGACGAGCGGGCGGGGACCTGGCGGCATCGGCCGTAGCGAGAGAGGGAGGGGGTGTATTCGGCGTGCCGGAAAACAATCCACGCCATGTTCCGGTGTTGCTGGAGCGCGTGCTCGAGTTGTTCGAGCCCGCGCTCGCGACCAAGGACCCCGTTCTCGTCGACACCACCCTCGGCCTCGGCGGCCACGCCGACGCGCTGCTCTCCGCACACCCCTCGCTCCGGCTGGTCGGGCTGGACCGGGACACGAACGCGCTCGACCGCTCTGGCGCGCGCCTCGCTCACCACGGCGACCGGGTGCGACTCGTGCACGCCGTCTACGACGAGCTGCCCGACGTGCTCACCCGGCTCGGCATCGCGCGCAAGGGCGGGGTCGCGGGGGTGCTGATGGACCTCGGGGTGTCCTCGATGCAGCTCGACGTCGCCGAGCGCGGGTTCGCGTACTCGAAGGACTCGCCGCTGGACATGCGGATGGACCCGACGGCGGAGCTGACGGCGGCCGAGGTGCTCAACACCTACCCGCCCGGCGAGCTGGTCCGGATCCTGCGTGAGTACGGCGAGGAGCGGTTCGCGAAGCGGGTCGTCGAGCGGGTCGTCAAGGCGCGCGCCGACACCCCGTTCACCACCAGCGGACGGCTCGTCGAACTGCTGTACGAGGCGGTGCCGGCGGCGAGCAGACGCACCGGCGGGCACCCGGCGAAGCGCACGTTCCAGGCGTTGCGCATCGAGGTCAACGGCGAGCTGGACGCGTTGCGTGCGGTGCTGCCGGCGGCGCTGACCGCGTTGCGGGTCGGCGGCCGGATCGTCGTCGAGTCCTACCAGTCACTGGAGGACCGGCTGGTCAAGCAGGCGTTCGCCGGAATGGCGAAGTCCAGGACGCCAGAGGGCGTCCCGATGGAGCTGCCCGGCCACGGGCCGGCGCTGCGGCTGCTGACCAGGGGCGCCGAGCAGGCCGACGAGCACGAGAAGGAACACAACCCGCGGGCGGCCTCAGTCCGGTTGCGTGCGGCCGAGCGGATTCTGGAGGCGGACTAGCCATGACCATCCAGGCGGAGCCTAAGACCGCACGTACGCGCACCAAGCGGAGCGACGAGGCGGCCGGCACGGTCGCCGCGCCTCCGAAGACGCCGACCAGGACGACGCAGAAGCCGGCCGAGCCGGCGGTCCGGCCCGCCGAGCGCGCGGGTCGGTCGCGGTCGGCCGCCGCGCAGCGCGCCTACGCCCGGCGGGCGCACCGCGAGGGTCGCAAGGTCGAGCGACCGATCGAGGACGACGTCGACAACGCGGCAGGGCGCGCGTCGTTCGTCGTGCTGATCATCGTGCTGCTCACGGTCGGCGTCGCGGCCACGCTGTGGCTCTCGACGCAGGCGATCGCGGACTCGTACCGGCTGGAGGAGGCCAAGCAGGAGGCCGACCACCTCGCCGAGCGCGCGGCACAGCTACAGCGTGAGGTGACCAACGACGAGTCGGCGGCCTCGCTCGCCGAGCGGGCGAAGGCCATGGGCATGATCCCGGCCGGCGACCCGGCCCGGCTGATCGCCCAACCGGACGGCACGGTCGTCGTGGTCGGCGAGCCGACGCCCGCACAGGCCCCGGCGCCGCCCGCGCCGCCGGCCGGTCAGGGACAGCAGGCACCGCCGGCCGGGCAGGAGCAACCGCCCGCCGGTCAGCAGACGCCGTCGGGTGCCACACCAGGAGCGGGCTGATGCCGGCGGGCGGCCAGCCCTACCGCGGCACCGCCCGTCGGACGGGAACCACCTCAACGGCCCGGCGGCCGGTGCCGCGCGTCCGCGGCTCCGGCGTGCCGGCGCGCGGTGCGGCGCACGGCTCTGCTCGGCGCGCGGCGCCACCGCCGCGCCGTGCCGCGGCCGGGCCACGCCGCATCGCACGGAAGCGGCCGACGCCCGCCAACCACCACATCCGCGTCGTCGCCGTGCGCTTCCTGCTCATCGCCGCGCTCGTCGCGGCCGGGCTCAAGCTGATCCAGGTGCAGGGCTTCGAGGCGGAGGCGCTGGCCGCGAAGGCCGAGAAGCAGCGCACCACCGACATCGACCTGCCGGCCGCCCGGGGCTCGATTGTCGACCGCGACGGCGTGCAGTTGGCGTTCAGCGTGGAGTCGCGACGGCTCGCGTACCGGCCGAGGGCCGAGCGCAAGAACATCGCCACCTACAACAAGAACCTCAAGGACGGCGAGGTCGACGGCGAGCCGCTCGACTTCGCCACGGAGACCGCCGCGGCGGCAAAGGGCATCGCGGCGCTGCTCGGCGGCGCGGAGTCGGAGCAGGACCTGCTCGACAAGCTGCGCCAGGACAAGTCCTACGTGTACCTGACGGGGAACATCGAGCCCGCGGTCGCACGCGCGATCCAGGCGGAGTTCCCCTCGGTCATCTCGGAGTACCGCGCGGAGCGTGAGTACCCGGGCAAGTCCAACGGTGCCAACCTGATCGGCGTCGCCAACTGGCGGATGGACAACCCGGACGCCAAGAAGCACGACCTGCACGGGCTTGGCGGGCTCGAGCTGATGCGGGACAACGACCTTGCCGGCAATCCCGGCCGGCAGGTCGTGGCCACCGAGGAGGGCAACGACAGCGTCGTCATCCCCAACACGGCGCGGGAGGTGCGCCCGGCCGTCGACGGGTCCGACATCCAGCTGACCATCGACGCCGACCTGCAGTTCTTTCTCCAGCAGGCGCTCACCGACTACGTCGCCAAGGCGCAGGCCAAGAGCGGCAGCGCGGTGATCCTGGACGCGAAGACCGGCGAGGTCTACGCGCTCGCCAACGACAAGACGTTCGACCCGAGCCAGCCGGTCCAGGACAACGCGGCGATGAGCAACCCGGCGATCAGCAACCCGTTCGAGCCCGGCTCGGTGAACAAGATCGTGACCGCGTTGTGCGCGATCGACCAGAACATCACCTCGCCGACCGACGTGCACCAGGTGCGCGGCTCGATCCGGGTCGCGGACCGGACCATCGGCGACGCGTGGTCCCACGGCACGCTGCCGCTCACCACGACCGGCATCTTCGCGAAGTCGTCGAACGTCGGCACGCTGATGCTCGCCCAGGAGTGCGGGGCGGACAAGTTCGCCGACCTGCTCGGCAAGCTCGGCCTCGGCAAGCGCACCGGCGTCGGCCTGCCGGGGGAGAGCCCCGGTCAGGTGCCGCCGCGCGGTCAGTGGTCGGGCTCCACGTTCGGCAACCTGCCGATCGGCCAGGGCCTTTCGATGACCGTGCTGCAGATGGCCGGCATGTACCAGGCACTCGCGAACGACGGGGTGCGCGTGCCGCCGAGGGCCGTGGCGGCGAAGATCACCCCGGACGGCAGGCGGATCGCCGAGCCGCGTCCAGAGGGCGTGCGGGTGGTCGACGCCAAGACGGCGCGGACCGTGCGCGACATGTTCCGCGCGGTGGTGCAGAAGGCGCCGAACCAGAACAGCGGCACCGGCCCGCAGGCGGCGTTGACCGGTTACCAGATCGCCGGCAAGACGGGTACCGCGCAGCAGGTCGACGACGCGACCGGCCGGTACAGCGACTCGAAGTACTGGATCACGTTCGCGGGGATCCTGCCGGCGGACAACCCCCGGTTCGTCGTGGGGATCATGCTGAACCAGCCCGCGTACTCCGGTGGTCCGCCGGAGGGCCGGTCGGCGGCGCCGCTGTTCCACGAGGTCGCGTCCTATGTGGCGCAGCGGTACAACATCCCGCTGTCGAAGGAACAGAGCCCGATCGTCCCGCTGCTCGCGCCGTAGGGTGGCGCGCATGGTCCTGCGCACACCCGACTCGCGGTTCGCCGCCCTACCCGACTTTCCCTACGAGCCGGCGTACGCCGATATCGGCGGACTGCGGATGGCGTACGTGTCGTCCGGCCCGGCCGACGGTCCGGTGGCGTTGCTGCTGCACGGCGAGCCGTCCTGGTCGTTCCTGTACCGCAAGGTGATGCCGGTGCTCGCGGCCGCCGGGATCCGTTCGGTGGCGCCGGACCTCATCGGGTTCGGCAGGTCGGACAAGCCAGCGGAGCCCGCCGAGCACTCCTACGCCAAGCACATGGAGTGGGTGCGCGCGCTGGCGTTCGACGCGCTCGACCTGCGGGACGTGACGGTCGTCGGTCAGGACTGGGGCGGCCTGATCGGACTGCGGCTCGCGGCGGAGCACCCGTCGCGGGTGGCGCGGATCGTCGCCGCCAACACGGGCCTGCCGACGGGCGAGCACGGTATGCCGGAGGTGTGGTGGCAGTTCCGTCGCGCCGTCGAGAGCGCGCCGACGCTCGACATCGGCCGCTTCGTGCAGGCCGGTTGCCGCACCCACCTCTCCGACGCCGAACGCGCCGCGTACGACGCTCCGTTCCCGGACGAGTCGTACAAGGTGGCGCCGCGTGTGATGCCCGGACTGGTCCCGGTGACGCTCGAGGACCCGGCGTCGGAGGCGAACCGCGCGGCGTGGGCGGTGTTGCGGACCTGGGACAAGCCGTGCCTCGTCGCCTTCAGCGACGGCGACCCGATCACCGGCTGGCTGGCGCCGATCCTCCGGGCGGCCATCCCGGGCGCGGCGACCCGCGACCACCCCACGATCGACGACGCCGGCCACTTCCTGCAGGAGGACGCGGGCGCCCGCCTCGGCGCGGAGATCGCGAAGTTCATGCTGTCCGACTGAGAGGGTTATTCAAAACTCCCGACCCAGCGAGGGCAGGCCGCCAGGCTCGCCCGAGTGGCCGGAGACGCAACCCACTGCCCGAACTCAGCCACAGACCCATGACCAGGGCCTTCGCTGCGCGGCGGCCTGCCCGAGTGGTCGGGCACGCAACCACCTACCCGACCCAGCCTCACACCCCCGTTTTGAATGACCCTCCTTTGAATAGGACACTGATTTTCCGGCTGGACGCGGAACCCCGCGACGGCGGTTTCGGGATTGTCGGTGGGGTGCGCTTGGATTGGTGAATGGTCTGGTTCACCGAGGACGATCTGCGCCGTGCCGCGGGGGAGGCATCCTTTCGGCGTGGGCGGGAGTACGTCGACGCGGTGGGGGAGCTGCAGCCGACCGCCTACGGGATGCGGGCGACCGTGCGCGGGTCGGACGACTACGAGGTGTGGCTCGGCCGGGACGACGAGGCGCTGGTCGCCGAGTGCGGCTGTCCGTTCGGTGTCGAGGGGAACTTCTGCAAGCACTGTGTCGCCGTCGGGTTGGCGTTGCTCGCCGACGGCGCCCCGGCCGAGACCGTCGACCTCGGCGAGTACGTGCGGTCGCTCGACCAGCGCGAGCTCGCGGACCTGGTGCTGGAGCAGGCGAAGCGCGACTCGACGCTGTACCGCAAGCTGACGTTGCGCGCGGCGGGCACCACGGGCGCGCCGCAGGTGGCGGTGTTGCGCCGGCAGCTCGACGGCGCCCTGCGGGTCCGCGGCTTCGTCGACGACGGCTACGCCGCCCGCGCGAAGGACGTCCTCGACACGGTCCGCGACCTCGTCGAGTCCGGGCACGCCGCCGAGGCCCGGCCGCTCGCGCGGCACGCCGTCGAACGCCTCGCCGACGCCATGACCAGGGTCGACGACTCGGCGGGCGCGGTCGCCGCGGTGTGCCGGCGCGCGGTGAAGCTGTACGCCAGGGCCTGCGCGACGGCCCGCCCGAACCCGGCGAAGCTCGCGTCGTGGCTGTTCGAGCTGCGGCTCGCGTGGACCACCTGGCCGACCGTCGACCTCGCCGACTTCGCGGAGCCGCTGGGGGAGACCGGCATGTCCGCGTACCGCACGCTGGTCCGCGACGCGTGGCACGCACTGCCAGACGACTCCGACCAGGAGGCCACCCTCCGCGCGATGCGTGAACAGCTCGCGAAGGTAGAGGGCGACGTCGACGCGCTGGTCGACGTGTTGTCCGACAGCCTGCCGCGGCCTCGGGCCTACCGGGAGATCGTCGGGGTGCTGCGGCACGCCGGGCGGTTGCCGGCGGCGATCACCTGGGCCGAGCGCGGCGTCGAGGAGACCCGCGACCTCGAGCTGACCGAGCTGCTCGTACGGTCCTATGTGGACGGTCTGCGCGGGGACGACGCGGTCGAGCTGCGCAAGGCGGCGCTGCGTGCCGCGCCGACGCGGCTGTGTTACGTCAGGCTGCGGGACACGGCCGTGGCGGTGAAGGTGTGGTCCGGGTTGCGGTCCTGGGCCCTGGACGTGCTGGCGCGGGAGCCCGCCGAGCTGGTCGGTGCGCTCCTCGACGACGACGAGGTGTCGGAGGCATGGCTCGCGGCCGTGAAGTACGGCTGTGTCGGGGTCGAGGTGGTGCGGCGCCACGCTGAGACACATCCCGCTTCGGTGCTGGCCTCGTACCGGGAGCTGGTTGGTGCTTGTTTGGCCCGTTCCGGGCGGGACTGCTATCGGGAGGCGGCCGTTCTGCTGGGCGAGCTGGCCGCTGCCTCTTCTCGGTGTGGGGAGTCAGCGGCCTTCGACGCGTTCGTGGCTGAGCTGCGGATCACGCACGCTCGCCGCCCGGCCCTGTTGGACGAGTTGGTGCGAGCCGGGCTGTGAAAGGCGCGTTGACGGCGCTGGGTGCCCTGAACGCGCCTTTCACAGCATGGTTCCCATCTCTGACAGGCGCTCCCGTGCCTCCGTCAGGTCCGCCTCGGTCGGTGCGTCGTCCTGTGTGAGGGTCTTTCGCCAGTAGCCCGCGAAGTCGATCGCCTTCTTGGGGACTCCGCGCGCCACCAGGTCTCTGCGCAGTGTGCGGACCAGCGACGCCTCGCCGGCCAGCCACGCGAACGTCGACCCGGTCGGCACCGC
>Ga0193717_1000278_pt1 | contig 38060 bp, 32 predicted proteins | sample U2c2metaG_FD_145900 | JGI IMG/M metagenome (GOLD analysis project Ga0193717, IMG submission 145900) | Soil microbial communities from a riparian zone of the East river system, Colorado, United States - U2c2 | ecosystem: Environmental > Terrestrial > Soil > Riparian zone | place: USA: East River... | reverse complement strand
GCGGGATCGCGCGGATCCGGTCGCCGATCCACAAACCGGCCGAAGTCGTTGCCGGATGCACCAGATCGTCAGCGAGCCCGACCGCCTTGATCAGGTCGACTGCCTCAGGCCGCCGGGCCAGCACGGACTCGGCGCCCAGATCAACCGGCACGCCTTCCACCACGCCCCCGGCCAACTTCCCACCAAGCCGAGCCGATCCCTCAAGCACGGTGATCCGCGGCGGATTGGGTCCAGTCACCAACTCGTACGCCGCCGCCAACCCACTGACCCCACCACCGACGACCACCACGTGCATTCGTGAACCACGCAAATCCTCCACACCCACCATCTTCACCCGCCCCGTGAACCAACGAGCCGGTGGGTGCGGTTAGGTGCGGGTGGACTTGGTGTGGACAGCCTGGACTACTTGGTGGAGGACTTCGGGGTCTGTGGTTGGGGGGACGCCGTGGCCGAGGTTGAAGATGTGGCCGGGGGCTGCTCGGCCTTCGGTGAGGATGCGGTCGATCTCGGGTTCGAGGGCGTTCCAGCCGGCGAACAGCAGCGCCGGGTCGAGGTTTCCCTGGACCGGCTTCGGCGGAGTGCCGTCGGCCGTGATCCGGCGTACGGCCTCGTCCAGGGGGACTCGCCAGTCGACGCCCACCACGTCGGCGCCGGCCGCGCTCATCAAGCTGAGCAGCTCGCCGGTGTTCACCCCGAAGTGCAACCGAGGCACGCCGTACGACGCCAGCGCGGCGAACACCTTCGCCGAATGCGGCTGGACGAACTCCTCGTAGTCCCGCGGCGACAACGCTCCCGCCCACGAGTCGAACAGCTGGATCGCCGACGCACCCGCCTCGATCTGCACCGACAGGTACGCGATCGCCACATCCGCCAGCCGGTCCGCCAGCGCGTGCCACAGACCCGGATCACCGTGCATCAGGGCCTTCGTCTTCGCGTGGTCCTTGCTCGGTCCACCCTCGACCAGGTACGACGCCACGGTGAACGGCGCCCCGGCAAATCCGATCAGCGGGGTCGCACCGAGCTCCGACACCAACTGCTGCACCGACTCCGTCACATACGACACGTCCGCGGGTGTCACCGGCCGTACCGCCTCGAGATCACCGAGTGACCGCACCGGCGACGCCACCACGGGACCGACACCGGGCTTGATCTCCAGATCCACGCCGACGGCTTTCAGCGGCAGCACGATGTCGGAGTAGAAGATCGCCGCGTCCACGCCGTAACGGCGTACCGGCTGCAGCGTTATCTCCACGACGAGGTCGGGTCGCCTGCAGGACTCGAGCATCGTGATGCCCTCGCGGATCGCCCGGTACTCCGGTAGCGAGCGCCCCGCCTGGCGCATGAACCAGACGGGTGTGTGCGGAACCGGTTCACCCCGGGCGGCTCTCAGGAAGGCGGACTGCGCCGAAGGGGACTTCGTAACAGCTTCGGGAGCGCTGGGCGATGGGGAGGTTTGCTTCACGGGCACAGGACCGATGATCCCATGCCCGGAAGCCGTTCCCGGCGCGTCGTCACCGGCGTCGGTGAGTAATCAGTCGTAGGCTGCGAAGCATGGGTGCCCGCAAGCAGGTCGACGCGCCACCCGCGGAGTTCGCCGAGGCCCTGACGCAGTTGCGTGAGGCCCGGTTCCGGCCCGAGGTTTTCGTCGAGGAGATGCCCGCACCGCAGCGGATCGCACCGCACGCGGCCGCGGTCAGCGCCGACGTGACGGTCGACGGTGACGATGTCGCCACCGGCCGTCTGGTCGTCCTCTACGACCCGGCCGGGAACGACGCCTGGCAGTCGACCTTCCGCTGTGTCGCGTACGTGCGCGCTGCCGTCGAACCGGAGATGGTGACGGACGCGCTGCTCGGCGGCGTGGGCTGGACCTGGCTGATGGAGGCCCTGACCGACCGGGGCGCCGACTTCTTGGCACCGAGCGGTACCGTCACTCGGGTGGTATCCGAGAGTTTCGGCGGGATGGCCGATGACGACGCGACGGCGGAGATCGAGATCCGCGCGTCCTGGAGCCCCGTACCGGGCCCGGGCGGGACGGTCGACGTGACGCACCATGCCGAGGCCTGGGGCGAGGTGCTCTGCACGGCGGCAGGACTGCCGCCGGTACCGCCGGGGGTGGTCGCGATGCCGACCCGGCGCGGTCAGCGGGGCCGATGAGCCCGGCCGAGACGCAGCAGCCGCCCGTCCCGGACGATCCGACCGAGAACCTGCCACTGCTCGAACTGCGCGACGGACTCTCCGACGTCGTGGACACCGACACTGCGCTGACCGAGGTGATCGACGCCTTCCGCGCCGGCACCGGCCCGGTCGCCGTCGACGCCGAGCGGGCCTCCGGCTACCGCTACTCGCACCGCGCCTACCTGGTCCAGCTCCGCCGGGAGGGATCCGGCTCCGCGCTGGTCGACCCGATCCCCTTCGGCGATCTGTCCGGGCTCGGTGACGCGATCGTCGACGCCGAGTGGATCATTCACGCCGCGAACCAGGATCTGGCCTGCCTGGCCGAGGTCGGCATGGTGCCGCGAAAGGTCTTCGACACCGAACTCGCCGGCCGGCTGCTCGGCTATCCGAAGGTCGGGCTCGCCTCGCTGGTCAGCGAGGTGCTCGGCTACAAGATGCGCAAGGAACACTCGGCGGCGGACTGGTCGACCCGGCCGCTGCCGGGCCCGTGGCTGATCTACGCGGCCCTCGACGTCGAGATGCTGATCGAACTGCGCAACGCGATCGAGGCGGAGCTCAGGCGCGAGGGTAAGTGGGAGTGGGCCGAGCAGGAGTTCGCGGCGATCCTGGCCGCGCCGCCCCGGGAGCCGAAGCCCGATCCGTGGCGACGGACCTCCGGGATGCATCGCGTCCGCAACCGCCGCAGCTTGGCCGTAGTACGGGCGCTGTGGGAAGCACGGGACCAGATCGCGGAGAGCGCGGACATCTCGCCCGGGCGGATCCTGCCCGACGCGGCGATCGTCGAGGCCGCCGCGGCGATGCCGGTGGATCGCGAAACGCTGCAGCGCCTGACCGCCTTCAAGGGACGCGGCGCCCACCGGCACATGCGCACGTGGTGGGAGGCGATCGAACACGCCCGCCGCCTGCCCGACTCCGAACTCCCGAAGCAGGGCCCCCGGTACGACGGGCCGCCGCCGGCGCGAGCCTGGGCCGACCGTGATCCCGACGCGGCGGCCAGGTTGTCCGCCGCGAGGTCGGGCGTCAGCGAGATCGCCGAGGCTCATCGCCTGCCGACGGAGAACCTGCTCTCCCCCGACACCATCCGCCGCCTCGCCTGGACGCCGCCGGCCGACGCGGACCTGGCAGTGGTCAGCGACTTCCTCCGCGAACACGCGGCCCGCGAATGGCAGATCGCCCTCACCGCCCAGGTCCTGACCGATGCCCTCGCGACCGAAGCCCCACCCGCAGAACCACTGGCCTGATGAAATAGGTTCGGCGTTGGCGCGGGCCCGGGTTAGTCTGCGGCATGGCGCAGGGGGATATCGACAAGATCGCTGAAGAGACCGGCTTCTCCGGTGTGGTCCAGATCGACCGGGCCGGCCAGATCGAGTTCGCGAACGCCTACGGGCTGGCCAACCGCGCCTATCGCGTGCCCAACTCCCTGGACACCAGATTCGGCATCGCCAGCGGCAGCAAAGGGTTCACCGCCCTGGCCGTGCTCTCGCTGGTGCAGGACGGCGTGCTGGGGCTGAGCACCACCGCCCGATCCCTGCTCGGCGAGGACCTACCGCTGATCGCGGACGACGTGACCGTCGAACATCTCCTCACGCACACCTCCGGCATCGGCGACTACCTGGACGAAGACGCCGACACCGAGATCACCGACTACTTCATGGGCGCGGCGCACGAGCTGACCACCACCGAGGCGTTCCTGCCCCTGCTGGACGGGCATCCCACCAAGTTCCGGGCCGGTGAGCGGTTCGCCTACTGCAACGGTGGTTTCGTGGTCCTCGCCCTATTGGCGGAGCGGGCCGGCGGCGTCGGCTACCACGAGCTGGTCCGGGAGCGGGTGCTCCGGCCGGCCGGAATGACCAGCACCGACTTCCTCCGCTCCGACGAGCTACCCGCTGACGCGGCCGTTGGCTACCTGCCCCTGGACGGGGTGGACCGCTCCAACATCTTCCACCTACCGATACTCCCCAACGGCGACGGAGGCATCCACACCACCGCCGCCGACATCTCCACCTTCTGGCGCGCGCTTTTCGCCGGCGACATCGTGGATTCCGTCGAAGAGGTCGTCCGGCCACGCCGCGACGTCCCCGAGGAGTCCATGCGCTACGGTCTCGGCTTCTGGCTGCACGAGAGCACCGACACGGCGATCCTGATCGGGTACGACGCCGGCGCTTCGTTCAAGTCCACGCACGACCCGCACACGAGCACCACCTGCACCGTGCTCTCCAACACCTCCCCCGGCGCCTGGCCCATCGCCGGAGCCTTCACAGCTTGAGGACGTGCTACCGCAGTTGCGCCTCGATGGCTGCGACGACCTCGGCCGATTCCGGCTGGGTCTGCGGGCGGAAGCGGGCCGCTACGGTGCCCTCCGGGGTGACCAGGAACTTCTCGAAGTTCCACTGCACGTCGCCGGCGGCGCCCTCGGCGTCCGGGGTGGCAGTCAGTTCGGAGTACAGGGGGTGGCGGTCCGGGCCGTTCACCTCGAGCTTGTCCAGCATCGGGAAGGTGACGCCGTACGTCATCGAGCAGAACTCCTGGATCTCCTCGTTGGTGCCGGGCTCCTGACCACCGAACTGGTTGCAGGGCGCGCCGAGGACGGTGAAGCCGCGGTCCTCGTAGCGCTTCTGGAGGCGCTCCAGACCCTCGTACTGCGGGGTCAGGCCGCACTTGGAGGCGACGTTGACCACGAGCACCGCCTTGCCCCGGTAATCCGCGAGCGAGGTGTCGGTGCCGGACAGGGTGTGCAGCGGGATGTCGTACAAGCTCATTGAGAGTCCCCAGGGGGTAGGTGACGGGCAAGGAAGGAGGTGGTGCGCTCCCACGCCAGGGCGGAGGCCTCGGCGTGGTGGAAGGCAGGCATCGGGTTGTCGAAACCATGACCGGCGCCGGGATACCGATAGACCTCGGCACCACTGCCGAGCGCCGCGACGATCTGGTCGACGGTTGCGGGCGGAAGAAGGCGGTCCTCGTCGCCGAAGTGATGCAGGCTGGCGGCGTCCACTTGCGGGGCGAGCTCGAGCAGCCTGGGCAGCGCCGACCCGTAGTAGCTGACCAGAACGTCCGGCGAGGACGCTGCGGCCACGTTGAAGGCCAGCCCTCCACCGAAGCAGAACCCGATCACTCCGACGCCGGTGCGCCGCCCGCGCAGGTACTCCAGTGCGGCGACCGAGTCGCTTACCGCAGTGTTCCAGTCGAGCCGGTTCATCGCCGCCCGAGCCTGCTCGAGAGCGTCAGGAGCCGACTGGTCGATCGAGAGGTCGTCGAGCCGCCAGTAGATCTCCGGCGCCACGACGTAGTACCCCAGCTCGGCCAGTTCGGAGGCGCGCTGCTTGATGTAGTCGGAGACCCCGAAGATCTCCTGGAGCAGCAGTAGCCCCGGTCCAGTACCGCCGGCAGGTTCCCAGACGTGTGCCGGCATCAGCCCCGTGCCGGTGTCAATCTCCAAGGCCACGCAGGTAGCCTACTGCGACCCGCCAACGCCTGTTAGTGAGCCTCGACAGCCTCGCGCGGAGTCGTGCGAAAAGGCGTTGGTGGTGGCATCCAGAGCTTGCATTCCGCGATGGACGCGTTCAGCAACTCGTACAGACGCTCGTCCGGGTTCGGCACGCAGGCCTGGGAGATGCCCTCCACTGCACAGGACACTGCCCGTGGCGCTGTACGCCGGGCGAAGTCCGGAGCACTGCGGTGCGGCCGCGCCGTGAAGGCCCGAGCCCACTTGGTGGCCGCGGGAACCCCCTCAAGCGCCGCCTGTGACTCCGGCTGCATGCTGTCGATCGGACGGCCCTCCATCTTCGCCAGGGTCCGCTCCCCCACCATCAAAGCCACAGCGAGGATGTACTGCCGCTCCTGCGACACCACGGGCAGCGCGAGCTGGATGCATTTGGCCGTCACCCGCGGTACGACGCGCGGGTCGTCCGGCGTCAGCCCGATCACCGACGGGATGAGTGGAGCGAGCCGTCCGCGGCCGGCATCCGACGTGCAGTCGTTGACGTCACGGGCCACTCCGGCCAGCAGTGGATGGGTGCAGTCCGGGTGATCCGACCAGGGCGCGCCCGCCAGGTAGGACGCGAACTCCATGAAGCAGGCGCCCTTGCGGGGGTTTCTGTGTTTGCCCCGGGACAACACCGGGACGGTGAGATCAAAGCTGTCGTTTTTCTTCATTGAACGGCTCCAGGGACGTGCCTCGCTCCAGCATGCGCCGAATCGCTGCCGGACGCCACGGGTAACCGTCAGGACGTTGTGAGCAGCGGCACAGGCGTGGCTGGTTGGGGCGATGTGTTACCGACGGGTAGCATCGGAGGTGCTCCAACTCCCTGAACCCCAGAGGAGGGCCCTCGTGCCCCGTGAGATCCGCGATGTCGTGTTCGTCGACGGCGTCCGCACCCCGTTCGGCAAGGCGAAAGGCCAGTACGCCGAGACGCGCGCCGACGACCTGGTGATCAAGTGCATCCGGGAACTGCTGCGGCGCAATCCGTCGCTGCCCGGCGAGAAGGTGGACGAGGTCGCGATCGCGGCCACCACCCAGATCGGCGACCAGGGCCTGACCATCGGGCGGACCGCCGCCCTGCTGGCCGGTCTGCCGAACACGACCCCCGGCTACGCGATCGACCGGATGTGCGCGGGCGCGATGACCGCTGTCACGACCACCGCCGCCGGCATCGCCTTCGGCGCGTACGACGTGGTCGTCGCCGGTGGGGTCGAGCACATGGGCCGGCACCCGATGGGCGAAGGGGTGGACCCGAACCCGCGGATCATCTCCGAGAAGCTGGTCGACACCTCCGCCCTGGTGATGGGGTCGACCGCGGAGAACCTGCACGACCGGTATCCGAGCATCACCAAGCAGCGCACGGACGCCTTCGCCGTAGCCTCGCAGGAGCGTGCCGCCAAGGCCTACGCGAACGACCTGATCCAGCCGGACCTGGTCCCGATCGCGACCCGCTCGGCCGAGCTCGGCTGGGGCTACGCGACCACCGACGAGCCGATGCGCCCGGGCACCACGATGGAGGACCTGGCCAAGCTGAAGACGCCGTTCCGCCCGCACGGCCGGGTGACGGCGGGCAACTCGGCCGGTATCAACGACGGAGCCACCGCATGCCTGCTCACCTCCGCCGAGGCGGCCGAGGAGCTCGGCCTGAAGCCGAAGATGAAGCTGGTGTCCTACGGTTTCGTGGGTGTCGAGCCCGAGGTGATGGGCGTCGGCCCGATCCCCGCCACCGAGAAGGCGCTGAAGCTGGCCGGACTGACCATCGACGACATCCAGGCGTTCGAGGTGAACGAGGCGTTCGCCGTCCAGGTGCTGGCGTTTCTCGAGCACTACGGCATCGCCGACGACGACCCGCGGGTGAATCCGTACGGCGGTGCGATCGCCTACGGGCACCCGCTGGCGTCCTCCGGCATCCGGCTGATGAACCAGCTCGCCAAGCAGTTCGAGCTGCGGCCGGAGGTCCGGTACGGACTGACCACCATGTGCGTCGGTCTCGGCATGGGCGGAACCGTCATCTGGGAGAACCCGAACTTCGAAGGGACCGCCGCATGACTCTCCAGGACCTGATCGACGAGGCCGTGGCGATCGAGACCGACGAGGTCGTCACGCTGGCGCCGAGCCGCGACGTGGTGCTGCCGAACAGGGCCGGCACGATGGCGCTGATCACCCTCGACAACGGCCACGACCACACCAAGCCGAACACCTTCGGCCCGAAGGGTCTGGCCGAACTGAACAAGGCGATCGACGCCGCGCTCGGGCGCGACGAGGTCGTTGCCATCGGCATCACCGGCAAGCCGTTCATCCTGGCCGCCGGCGCCGACCTGACCGGCGTCCCGAAGCTGACCGATCGCGAGCAGGCGCTGAACCTGGGCAAGATCGGCCATGGCGTGATGCGCAAGCTGCAGGACGGCGGCAAGCCGAGCTTCGCTTTCGTCAACGGGGTCGCGCTGGGCGGCGGCCTCGAGGTCGCGCTGCACTCGACGTACCGCACGATCTCGGTCGCGGCCGGGATGATCTCCACTCCCGAGGTCTTCCTCGGCCTGATCCCGGGCTGGGGCGGCAACTTCCTGCTGCCGAACCTGATCGGCGCCGACAAGGCCGTCAAGGTCGTGGTCGAGAACGCCCTCAACCAGAACAAGATGCTGAGCGGTCCGGAGGCGGTGAAGTTCGGCATCGGCGACGTGCTGCTGGACTCGGCCGACTTCCTCGAGCAGTCCCTGCTCTGGGCCAGCCGGGTGCTGACCGGCGAGATCACCGTCGAGCGGCCCGAGATCGACCGTGGCGAGGACTGGGACGCCGCCGTTGCCCGAGGCAAGGGATTTGCGGATCTCAAGGTCAGTGGCGCGGCGCCCGCGCCGTACCGGGCACTCGACCTGATCACTGCCGCCAAGGACAACGACCGCGATCGTGGTTTCGCGGCCGAGGACGAGGCGCTCGCCGACCTGATCATGAGCGAGGAACTGCGCAGCGGCCTCTACGCCTTCGACTTGGTGAACAAGCGCGCCAAGCGCCCGGCCGGTGCGCCGGACAAGTCGCTGGCCCGACCGGTGACCAAGGTCGGCGTCGTCGGCGCCGGCCTGATGGCGGGTCAGCTGGCGCTGCTGTTCGTACGCCGCCTTGAGGTGCCCGTGGTGTTGACGGACCTCGACCAGGAGCGCGTGGATCGCGGCGTCGGCTATGTGCACGGCGAGATCGACAAGTTGCTCGGCAAGGGCCGGATCCGTCCGGACAAGGCCAACCAGCTGAAGGCACTCGTGACGGGGTCGGTGGATCGCGCTGTCTTCGCGGACGCCGACTTCGTGATCGAGGCCGTGTTCGAGGAACTGCAGCTGAAGAAGACGATCTTCGCCGACCTGGAGAAGATCGTCCGGCCGGACGCGATCCTCGCGACCAACACCAGCTCGCTGTCGATCACCGAGATGGCGGCCGATCTGGAGCACCCGGAGCGGGTCGTCGGGTTCCACTTCTTCAACCCGGTCGCGGTGCTGCCGCTGCTGGAGATCATCCGGGCCGGCCAGACCGACGACGCCAGCCTGGCCACGGCGTTCGCGGTGGGCAAGACGCTGAAGAAGTCCTGTGTACTGGTGAAGGACGCGCCCGCCTTCGTGGTGAACCGGCTACTGACGCGCTTCCTCGGTGAGGTCAGCGCGGCGGTCGACGAGGGCACCCCGATCCCGGCGGCGGACAAGGCGCTGTCCGCGCTCGGTCTGCCGATGCCGCCGTTCGTCCTGCTGCAGCTGGTCGGCCTGCCGGTCGCGCTGCACGTCGCTGAGACCATGAACCGGGCCTACCCGGACCGGTTCGCCGTCTCCGAGAACCTCGCCAAGGTCGTTGCCGCCGGCAAGAGCTCGTTCTACGTCTGGAGCGCCGAGGGCAAGCCGTCGGTCGATCCCGAGGTCGAGGCGCTCGTCGCTGTCGGGGACAAGCCGTCCACCGCCGAGGAGCTCCGCAGCCGGGTGCTCACCGCCCTGGCCGAGGAGATCAGGATCATGCTCGACGAGGGCGTCGTCGCCGAGGCGCAGGACATCGACCTGTGTCTGCTGCTCGGCGCCGGCTGGCCGTTCCACCTCGGCGGGATCACGCCGTACCTGGACCGCAGCGGCATCGCCGAGAAGGTCAACGGCTCGCGGTTCCTCCCCCAAGGCGTCGCCAGCCTGACGCAGTAGGTCTGCTGGGGGCCAGCACCCGGTCCGGCCCCCAGCCAGCACTGCTGCGGAACTTCGGGCCCTGATCAACAGTTGTTCAGGGTGGACAGGGCGTTGTGTCCTGCCCGAAAGTTCGCGACAGGCAGGGAGAACCATGAGTAAGCGGGTCGAGCAGAAGTCGCGAGCGCGGGAAAGGGTGGCCGCACAGCGCGCCGCTGAATTACGCGCCGAACGGCGAAAGCGTCTCCTGCTCGCGCTCGGCGCGGTCGCGGTCGTCATCATCGTGGTAGGCGGGCTGGTAGCCGTGCGCCTGGCCGGCGGCGGCAAGGAAACCAGCACCGGCCCCTCGGGCGCGGCCGACACCAGCCTGATCACCGCGCTGAAGTCCATCCCGGCGTCGACATTCGCCGCGGTCGGCAGTGACGGCGTCCAGGCCGCCCCGTCGGCGATCACCGCCCCGGCACTGACCGCCGACGGGAAGCCGAAGGTGCTCTACATCGGCGCCGAGTTCTGCCCGTACTGCGCCGCCGAGCGGTGGCCCGTCACGGTGGCGCTGTCCCGTTTCGGGAACTTCAGCAACCTCGGCACGACCCACTCCGCCGGTAACGACGTGTTCCCCAACACGGCGACGCTGTCGTTCCACGGTGCCAGTTACACCAGTCAGTACCTGGCCTTCACCGGGGTCGAGACCACCACCAACGAAGAGGTGAACGGTCAGTACGCCCCGCTGGACACACCGGCGGCCGCCGACCAGTCGACCTTCGACACCTACAACAAGCCGCCGTACGTGCAGAGCGCGGGCTCGATCCCGTTCGTCGACCTCGGTGGGAAGTTCGTCACCTCGGGTGCCTCGTACAGTCCGGAGTTGCTGGCTGGGAAGACCCAGACCGAGATCGCCGACGCGCTCAAGGACCCGGCGAGCCCCATCGCGAAGGCCGTTGACGGCTCCGCGAACGTCTACACGGCTGCCCTGTGCCAGCTCACCAACAACCAGCCGGGCGCAGTGTGCACGACTGACGCGGTCAAGGCGGCGGCCGGCAAGCTCGGGAAAAGCTGAGCCGTGAGCGAAACCACCCGGTCAGGGGTCGTGACAGAGCGCAGGCCGCTGGGCTGGCTGCCCTGGACCACCTTGGCGCTGTCGATCGCGGGCGTCGCGGTCGCGGCGTACCTGACCTATGAGCACTTCACGGCGGGCAGCACCCTCGCCTGCCCGAACACGGGCGTGGTGAACTGCGTCAAGGTCACCAGCAGCGAGTACTCGAAGTTGCTCGGCGTCCCCGTCGCGCTGCTCGGGCTCGGCTTCTTCGCCGCCATGACGGTGCTGTCGCTGCCGCCGCTCTGGCGTACGCCGTCCCCGTGGCCCGGCCGCCTTCGCCTGGCCGCCGTCATCGTCGGAGTCGTCTTCGTCTGCTACCTGATCTGGGCGGAGCTCTTCCGCATCGACGCCATCTGCCTGTGGTGCACGGTCGTCCACGCGCTCACGCTGGTGCTGTTCGGCCTCGTCGTGGTGCGCGCGGCCCTGCCCCCGATCGAGGAGTGAGCCGCCGCGGTGGTCAGGCCTTCGTCACCTCGCCGGTGCGCTCGGTCTGGCCGACGCGGCTCTTGCGGTAGCCGTAGAGGGCGTACACGACGAAGCCGAGCACCATCCAGATCGCGAACCGCAGCCAGGTCTCGATCGACAGGTTCAGCATCAGGTAGATGCAGATCAGCGCTGCCAGGATCGGCACCACCGGGTTGCCCGGCACCGTGAACGACCGCTTGATGTCCGGCCGCCGCTTGCGCAGTAGCGGGACCGCGAGGGAGACCAGGGTGAACGCGGCCAGCGTGCCGATGTTCACCATCTCCTCCAGCTTGCCGATCGGGGTGACGCCGGCGACGATCGCGACCACCACACCGATGCCGAGGGTCAGCCGGTACGGCGTACCGAACGTCGGGTGCGTCTTGCCCAGCTTGGCGGGCACCAGGTGGTCCCGGCTCATCGCGAAGACGACCCGGGCCGCCCCGATCATCAGCGTCAGCACCACGGTGGTCAGACCGGCGACCGCACCGGCCGAGATCAGGGTGGCGAAGCCGGGCCTGCCGACCGAGCGGAACGCCTCGGCCAGCGCCGCCTCACTGCTGATATCGGTGTACTTGACCATGCCGGTGATGACGATGCAGACCGCCACGTAGAGCACCGTGCAGATCGCGAGCGAGCCGATGATGCCGCGGGGCAGGTCGCGCTGCGGGTTCTTCGCCTCTTCGGCGGTGGTCGCGACCACGTCGAAGCCGATGAACGCGAAGAACACCAGGGACGCACCGGAGACCAGCCCCATCACGCCGAAGGTCGACGGGGTGAACCCGAACATGGCCTGGAACAGCGGGGTGGTGATGGTCACGTCGCCGTCCGGGGCCGGCACGCTCGGCGGGATGAACGGGGTCAGGTTCGAGCTCTTGATGTAGAACAGGCCGGCGATGATCACGAACAGCACCACGAACAGCTTGACCGCGACCAGCGCCAGGTTGACCCGCAGCGACTCCTTGATCCCGATCGTCGCCAGGATCGTGAGCACGATCACCAGCAGCATCGCGAGGACGTTCACGTCGCTCTCGGGCCCGATCGAGTCAGGCCAGCCGAGGCCGATCTGGTCCAGGAACAGCGCCGCGTAGGTGGACCAGCCCTGCGCCACGACACTGGCGCCGAGCATCAGCTCGAGCAGCAGGTCCCAGCCGATGATCCAGGCGAAGATCTCACCGAGCGAGAAGTACGAGAACGTGTACGCCGACCCGGAGACCGGCACGGTCGACGAGAACTCGGCATAGCAGAGTGCCGCCAGCCCGCAGCAGATCGCGGCGAAGATGAACGAGATCGCGATCCCGGGGCCCGCGTAGGCCTGGGCCGCGCGGCCGGTCAGGGTGAAGATGCCCGCGCCGATGATGACACCGATGCCGAACACGGTGAGGTCGAGGGCCGTGAGGCGTTTCTTGAGCTGGTACTCCGGCTCGTCGGTGTCCGCGATCGACTGCTCGATCGTCTTGGTCCGCAACAGACTCATCTGGTACGCCTCCTTGAACTCGGACGGAACACCCCTCGAGCGTGCCGTCCTTGACCCCACGAGGTCAAACCGCCACTCAGCGTTGCGGTTCGTAGTCCTTGAGCGCAAGCCAGAGGGTTGCCTCCGTGTACCCCGTCCGGCTGAGGAGGATGCGGTCGCGATTGGCCTGATCCGTGCCGTGCATCGCGAGGTCCTCGTACAGGGCCTCGACCAGGGTCAGCCCGAACCGCTTGACCAGGAAGCGGACCGCCAGCCAGCTCACGCCGTACACGTCCGCGTTGTTCTGGTAGAAGCCGAGATCGGACGGCAGCGCGTACAGCCCGGGCAGCGCGTCGTCGACGACCTCCTGCTCCCACTTGACCACCTCGCCCTCGCCGCTGATCTCCTCGATCCCCCGCCAGGACACGTACTCCGCGGCGCCCTCCGCCAGCCAGAGTGGTTCGTAGCCGCCCAGGTCGGCGGTGGCCACGTGGGTGAGCTCGTGGGACAGCAGGATCTCGTCGACCCGGTCGCGTTCCTTCGGGTTGACCACGATGTAGGCGCCGGCCACGGTGCCGTCAGCGGTCTCCTGACCCGGCAGCGAGGAGAACGTCGATCCCGCGCTCGCGGCCGACTCGACGTCCTCGTCGGCGAACCGGGCATCCCGGATCTCGGTGTCGTCCAGCGCCGCGATCAGCGCCGACCCGGACCACTTCCGCGGCCAGTACGCCGCCACCTGGGTGAGCGCCTCCTCCGCCTCGGCGACGATCGCGCGGCCCGTCCTGGTGTCACCCTTCTCGACGATCACCAGCACCCGCGGCCCGCGCTGGACCTCGATCCGGCCCAGGTCCCACACCTCGTGGTGCGCGCCCGGCCCGAGGTCCTTGTCCAGGTCGTTGTCGTCGGCGATGATCCAGCGGCCGGCCCGGCTGACGAAGCTGTAGCCGAGTTCGGTGGTCACCGGGGTCTCGTCGACCTTCGGGATCTGGTACCGCATCAGCACCCGGACCAGGTACGTCGAGGCGCCGTGCTCGCGGACCGCGGCCGCGTCGAACCGCTCCTCGGCCTGGCTGTAGCCGATCTCGGTGAAATCGAGCTCGACCAGGTTCGCGAACAGGGTCTTCTGCTGCTGGCGGAGCTTCGCGTTCGCCGGATCGACGTCCTGGAGAAACATCTTCTCGTTGACGGTCCGGACTGCCTTCGCGCGGCGCAGCAGGATCGTGTCGACAGCCAGCCGGCGGGCCGCGACCGCGGCGGCCGTTTTCGACGGGGGCTTGGTTCCCTGGTTCGGCGGCGCCGGTGGAGTGACGGTCGCGGCTGGGCGGCTGCGGGCGTCCTGCTGGCGGTCCTCGACCGCGTAGACGACACCGCCGGAGACGAGCGCCACGACAACAAGCAGGCCCAGCCAGCGGCGGGGCCCGTGGGGCGGAACCTGAGCGCCTGGCGGGTCGGCGCTAGGTGGCATCACAGTCACGTCGGGTCGATTCCTCCGGTCCGCCCGTCTGCTACAGCCCGGCTACCCTACTCGCTCCTGTGAGATCCACCACCGACACGCCCGGGCTCAGCCGAGTTGGGCGGCGATCGGCCTGGGCACCGGGATGCCCCGGCGGCGCACCTCGGCGCCGAACCGGCTCACGAGTGGATCACTGGGTGCGGCCGTCATGGTGACGATGTCCCTGCTCAGGGGCGGGTCGAGGCGGCGGATCGCCCCGGAGTAGGTGGCAGGCAACGCGGTCGTCGGCACCAGAGCCACACCGAGGCCGGCTGCGGCGAGTTGAGCCGCTGTGGCGGTCTGCCGGGTGCGGGTCACAGCGTTCAGCGTCACGCCCTGCCCGGCAGCGATGCCGTCGAGCCAGCCGCCGAGGCCGTTCTCCGGGTGGTAGTGCACCACCGGCTGCTCTGCAAGCTGGGCAAACGTCATCGGTCGGCTCCCGCCTGCAGCGGCCGGACTGTCGGCTGCCATCACCGCGACGATCTGTTCCTCGCCGATCAGGTCGAGGTGTCCGTCGAAGGTGGACGGGCGCGGCCCGATTGCGAGGTCCGCGCGACCAGCTGCCACGAGGTCTGCGAGGGCGTCCGCACTGGTCAACTCGTCCAGCTCCAACTGCACGGCCGGGTGGCGCCGGCGCCAGGTCCGCAGTACGGGAGCTAGAAGGCTTCCCGTCATGCTCGCCGCGCAGCCGATGCGGAGCCGGCCGGCCGTGCCCGAGGTGATCGCTCTCCCGGTCGCGACCACGCTCTCTGCTGCGGCCAGTGCTGCTCTGGCGTCGGCGGCGACCGCCTGCCCCGTCGGGGTCGCCCGTACGCCGCGTGGCAGCCGCTCGACCACCGGCGCGCCGATCTCCCGCTCCAACGCAGCCAACTGATGCGACAACGCGGGCTGCGACATGTGCAGCCGGGCAGCCGCCTCGGTCACCGAGCCGTGGTCGAGAACGGCGACGAAACACTCCAGTCCACGCAGCGTTGGCATTCGCGAATCCTATCGGATCCAGTTGAGACATTCATCGCGCGACGGGACTATTCGGCCGCCGGACAGTGCTGAATGGAAGCAAGACGAGAAATCCCGAGGAAGGACGTCATGACAGTGCAATTGGACGGCAAGAAGTTGCTCATCGTCGGCGGAGGTTCCGGTATCGGCCGACAACTCGCGGCGGAAGCGGCGGAAGCGGGCGCGTCGGTCATCATCGCCGGGCGCCACATCACCGGCTCCGACTCCGACTCCGACACCGGCTCCAGCTCGGCGACGGGCGATCAGCACTCGATCACCTACGCCCAGGTCGATCTGGGTGACGAAGCGTCGATCGAGCGGCTGGCCAAGGAGGTCGGCGAGCTGGACTACGTGGTGTCCCTGGCCAACAACCCGGCGAACGGGCCGGTCGTCGAGCTGGACCGTGCCGCGCTGGTCGGCGCCTTCGACGCCAAAGTGTTCGGTCCGATCCTGCTGGTCAAACACCTCGCCCCGAAGCTGCACCAGGACGGCGCGATCCTGCTGTTCTCCGGCATCGTCGGCTGGCGACCGTCGGCCGGACGCGTGGCGACGGCGACCACGAACGGCGCCGTGAGCTTCCTGGCCCAGGCTCTGGCCGTCGAACTCGCTCCGATCCGGGTGAACGCTCTCTCACCGGGCATCGTCGACTCCGGCGCCTGGGACGCGATGGGTGAGAAGAAGGACGGCTTCTTCGCCACCACCGCTGCCAAGAACCCGACCGGCAGCATCGGTCAGCTCGGCGACATCACGTCCGCCGCCCTGCTGGCATTGACCAACCCCTTCCTGACCGGCACCACCCTCCACCTCGACGGCGGGGCGCGGCTGGCCTGAGGCAAGCCGACTCAGGTCGTGCGCTCCCGGAGGGCCTGGAAGAGGCCGGCCTCGGTGATCCCGAGGTGTTCGAGCATGATCCGGTTGCGCTCGGCCTGGGTGGAGCCCAGGGCGGCCATCTCCTGGTAGAGCGTGCCGACCTCGGTCGCGCCGTACTTCGTGAACAGGTAATCCACCGCGAGCCAGGACAGCGGATACGAGCTGGTCGAGTTCTTGAAGAACAGCGCGTCCGTGGGCAGGCTCTTCGCCTTGGCCAGGTACTTCGTCTCCACGTCCCGCCGGTACGTCGGCAGCGCCAGGTTCGAGGCGCCGTCCATCGGCAGGAACTCCACGTACGTCGCGGCTCCCTCGACGAGCCACCTCGGCGCGTTCACGCCGTACGGCGCGGTCGCGACATGGGTGAACTCGTGCGCCAGCGTGCGAGCGTCGACCTTGGCCCGGTTGCGCGGGTTCACCACGACGTACGAGTCGGCCCGCTCCCCCGTGCTGTTCACCTCGCCCGGCAACGTCCGGTACACCCAGGTCGCCATCGCCAGCGCGTCCTCGGCGTTCTTCGGCAGGGTGTAGTCGGCACCGCGGACGACCTTGTCGTCGAGGGCGATCACCACGCCCGAGCCGGTCCAGCCGCCGGGCCAGCGATTGCTGACCGCCTTCACCGCGCTGCTCGCCTTGGTCACCAGGCTGCTCGCCAGCTTCGTCTGGTCCCGCTCGACGACGACGAGGACCCGCGAAGCGCGTTTGACCAGGACGTCGCCGATGTCCCACGGCTCCTGGTGGGATCCACGGGGCAGCCGGCGGTCGAGATCGGTGTCGGAGACCAGCATCCAGCGACCGTCGCCACGCTCGGTGAACGTGTAGCCGAGCATGGTCCGGACCGGGGCGAGGTCGATGCCCTTCATCTGGTAGTCCATCGCCACCGCCACGACGTACGTGGTCGGGCCGTGCTTGTCGGTCAGGGACTCGTCGAACTGCTCCGACAGCCGCTCGTAGCGCAGCGTCGAGAAGCCGAACTGCCGGAGGTTGCGGAACAACGCCTGTTGCCTGGCGAGGAGGGTCTTGTTGTCCGGATCGACGTCCGCGACGAACTGGGCCGGCTTGTTCAGGCGGACCGCTTCCGCCCGGCGACCGAGGACCTTGTCCACTCCTGCGGCTCTCGCGGTCAGGTCGAGCTCCGCGGTACCGGAGGCTCCGTCCGCGGCGGCGGGTGTCTCGGGTGGGCCGTCTGTGCCCGAGCGCTGGAGGTACAGACCACCGGCGACCGTCCCGGCGACCAGGACCAGCGAACCGAGCAGCGGCCCGACCCGGCGCCGCGGGGCTGCTGAGTGACGGCCCCGCACCGGTCCCGGCGCAGGCTCCATCAGCTCAGGCTCCGCCCTGCCTGCCGCTCGCGGTGTCTGGCTCATTACTGATCGCGTCCCCTTGGTGACTCGCGATCATCTCTATCACGTCTCGGGCAAGCTCCTGACCAGTCAGCCCGATCTCCTGCAGCACCGCGGGCCGCTTCGCGTGGTCGAGGAACCGCTGCGGGATGCCGAAATCGCGGACCGGGGTGGTGACCCCGGCGTCGCGGATCGCCTGGGCGATCGTCGCGCCGCAGCCGCCGACCCGCCCGTTGTCCTCGATCGTGACGACGAACCTGTGCGCCGCGGCCAGCTCGATCAGCTTCGGGTCGACCGGCTTCACCCAGCGCGGGTCGACCACGGTGACGCCGAACCCCTGGGCGCCGAGGCGCCTGGCCACGTCCATGCCGGTCGCGGCCATCGACCCGATCCCGATCACCAGGACGTCGTTGCCGCTCCGGCTCAGGATGTCGCAGCCGCCGACGCGGTCGATCGCCTCGATGTCGGGGAACACCTCGCCCTTCGCATAGCGGATCACCGTGGGGGCGTCGGCGACGTCGATCGCCTCGTTCAGCAGCTCAGACACCCGGGCACCGTCGCGAGGCGCGGCCAGTCTGAGCCCGGGGACGAGTTGCAGCAGGGACATGTCCCACATGCCGTTGTGGCTGGCGCCGTCGTCGCCGGTGACGCCGGCCCGGTCCAGTACGAACGTGACACCGCACTTGTGTAGCGCGACATCCATCAGCAGCTGGTCGAACGCGCGGTTCAGGAAGGTGGCGTAGAGCCCGACGACCGGGTGCATACCGCCCATCGCGAGACCCGCGGCACTGGTGACCGCGTGCTGCTCGGCGATGCCGACGTCGAAGATCCGGTCCGGGAACTCGGCCGCGAACGGGGCCAGCCCGGTCGGGTGCAGCATCGCCGCGGTGATCGCGACCACGTCCGGCCGGCGGTGGCCGATCTCGACGAGCTCCTCGGCGAACACGTCCGTCCAGCCGCGCGGCTTGTTGGCCGGGCGGACCTGGTGGAAGTTGTCCTCCTCGTCCTGCTCGGCAGCGGCGTACCCGAAGCCCTTCTGGGTCACCGCGTGCACGATCACCGGACCGCCGAACGCCTTCGCCTTGGCGAGCGCGTCCTCCATCGCCTGGCGATCGTGGCCGGCCACGGGACCGACGTACTTGAGGCCGAGATCCTCGAACATGCCCTGCGGGGCAAGCATGTCCTTCAGGCCCTTCTTCACCCCGTGCAGCACCTCGTACATCGGTGCGCCGACGTACGGAGTACGGCCGAGGTTCTTCTTGATCAGGTCCAGGACCCGCTCGTACCGCGGATTCGTGCGGAGGCTGGTCAGGTGGGTGGCGAGGCCGCCGACGGTCGGGCTGTAGGAGCGGCCGTTGTCGTTCACTATGATGACGAGCTTGAGGTCCTTGGCCGCGGCGATGTTGTTCAGCGCCTCCCAGGCCATCCCGCCGGTGAGGCCGCCGTCGCCGATCAGCGCCACCACGTGCCGGTCCTCGCCGCGCAGCCGGTACGCCTTGGCCAGGCCGTCGGCGTACGACAGGGAGGTCGAGGCGTGCGAGTTCTCCACGATGTCGTGCTCGGACTCGGCCTGGCTCGGGTAGCCGGACAGGCCGCCCTGCTGACGGAGCGTGTCGAACTTCGGCGCCCGGCCGGTGAGCAGCTTGTGCACGTAGGTCTGGTGGCCGGTGTCGAACACCAGCCGGTCGCGCGGCGAGTCGAACACCCGGTGCATGGCCAGGGTGATCTCCACCATGCCCAGGTTCGGGCCCAGATGACCGCCGGTCCGCGACACCGTCTCGACCAGCACGTCGCGGATCTCCGCGGCGAGTTCCTCGAGCTGATGATCGGTCAGGCCCTTCAGGTCCTCTGGTCCGCCGACCGAGTCCAGCACACGCATCGAGCTCCTCCGCAGGTTGTCCTCGAAGCAACGAGTCTATGCACCACGGGGTTCGAAGCCGAACGCGGCAAGGGGGCCCGGAGAAATCTCACACTCCGGGATGGGTTCGGGGCGCGCTTGCTCGCATGTGATTTGGACCTCACCTACAGTGAGCGGTATGGAGCCAGACCGGGGCGGTGGGGTGGGGCAAGTATGGACATGGTGAGGACGCTCTTCTGCAAGTACGACGGGCACCCGCACCGGCTGCTCGAATCCATCAACCTCGGCGAGGACGAGTACGGCCTGTGGACCGGCTCGCTCCCCGGCACCCGCGGCCAGCGCGCCGACGGCAGCTGGGTCACCATCGACCACACCCGGGTCCGGCTCTTCCCCCGCGGCCAGTGGTGGAGCGCCCTGTTCAACGACTCCCCGCACCCGACCGAGGTGTACTGCGACATCACCATGCCGGCCGAGTTCGGCGTCGACACCGTCACCACGGTCGACCTCGACCTGGACATCCGCCGGTACCGCGACGGCGCGGTCCGGGTGATGGACGAGGACGAGTTCGAGGCCCACCAACTCGCCTACGCCTACCCACCCCAGGTGATCGCCGCCGCCCGCGCCTCCTGCGCCTGGGTGGTCGACAACATCACCACCACAGAACCCTTCCTCAAGGTCTACGAAACCTACCTGTCCCAGGTCCGCGCCCTGACCCCGGCGGTCTAGCGGCCGAGGACCTTGTATTTTGCTTCGGCTGCGGACTTTTGGGGTTCCCACCAAGCGGTGTTGGACTTGTACCAGTCGATGGTGGCGGAGAGGCCGGCGTCGAAGTCGGCGTAGCGGGGTTGCCAGCCGAGTTCGGCGCGGATCTTGGTGGAGTTGTTCGAGTAGCGCAGGTCGTGGCCCGGGCGGTCGTTGACGTGCACGTAGGCGTCGGCCGGCTCGCCCATCAGGGTGAGGATCTTCTCGATGATCTGCTTGTTGCTGCGCTCGTCGCCGGAGCCGATCAGGTAGGTCTCGCCCAGCCGGCCGTCGGCGATGATCCGGTGCACCGCGTCGTTGTGGTCGTCGACGTGGGTCCACTCGCGGACGTTCTCGCCGGCGCCGTACAGCTTGGGCTTGTCACCGATCAGCACGTTGGTGATCTGCCGCGGGATCAGCTTCTCGACATGCTGGTACGGGCCGTAGTTGTTCGCGCAGTTCGACAGGGTGGCGGCCACGCCGTACGAACGGGCCCAGGCGCGGACCAGCATGTCCGAGCTCGCCTTGCTGGCGGAGTACGGGCTGGAGGGGTCGTACGCCGTGGTCTCGGTGAACTGGTCGACCGAGTCCAGCGGGAGGTCGCCGAACACCTCGTCGGTGGAGATGTGGTGCATCCGCTTGTCGTGCTTGCGGACCGCCTCGAGCAGGGTGAAGGTGCCGATGATGTTGCTCTTGATGAACGGCGACGGATCGTTCAGCGAGTTGTCCACATGCGACTCGGCGGCGAAGTGGACCAGCACGTCGGTGGCCGCGACCAGCTTGTCGACCAGTTCGGCGTCGCAGATGTCGCCGTGGACGAAGGTGACCTGGTCGGCCACCGGGGTCAGGTTGCTCTCACTGCCGGCGTACGTGAGCGCGTCGAGCACCGTGATCTCGGTGTCGGGGTCGCGCCGCACGGCGTCCTGCACGAAGTTCGAGCCGATGAACCCGGCTCCGCCGGTGATGAGCATCCGTTGCATCGGCACAGGATAGCGAGCACGCGGCCGACCCCCACCGCCCGGGCTGTGACCGGTGGCGCCGGTACGGTGACGGCATGCGCAACGTGCGGGTGGTCTATCGCAAGTACGACGGGAAACTCCACTGGCACCAGTGGATGCAGTACCTGGGTGAGGACCAGTACGGCGTCTGGCTCGGCGCACTGGCGAACTCCGTGTCGCAGCGTGGTTCGGAGCCGGAGGTGACGCATGCCTCGGCCTACGTCCAACTGTTCCCGCGGGACCGCTGGTTCACCGCGATCTTCAACGACGAGCCGCGCTCGACCGAGATCTACTGCGATATCACCACGCCGGTGGAGTTCGGCGAGGAGGAGATCCGGATGATCGATCTCGATCTGGACGTGATCAAGCGCCGGGACGGCACGGTCTTCGTCGACGACGAGGACGAGTTCGCCGACCACCAGGTCAAGTACGCCTATCCGGCCGAGGTGATCGCCGCCGCGCAGGCCTCGTGCGACTGGCTCGTCCCCGCCGTCGCCGCCGAGGAGCCCTTTCTCACCATCTACAAGACCTACCTGGACAAGATGCGCTGACCTCAGGGGACTCGGTGCACGGAGACCTTCAGGTGATCGAGTTTGAGGATGGTGGGCACGCGGCCGTTCTGACCGGCGAACATGTCGGCGACCGGCGAGACGGTCAGGAAGAGGGACTTGCCCGCTGGTACGTCGACCGCGATCCCCGGTAGGTCGATCGAGCGGCGGACGCCCTTGACGACCTTCTTCTCCCGGAGCGGCATCGTGTTGTTCTGAACGATCTTGGCGTCCAGGGGGGTGGTTCCGACGCTCAGTGCGAAGTAGGCGCCCGCGTCCGGGAGCAGGCTGCTGACCTTGGCGTCGAGCCGCGGTACTCCGGCAACGGTGATGGGCCCTTTCGCGAGTTCGATGTTGATCGGGAGACCGGCGTTCGCGCTGGTGACCACCTTGCCGACCTGGAACTGCTTGTTCGGCGCCAGACTGCGCTGGGTCAGGCACCGGCCGTCCGCGGTCGCGAGGTGGTAGCTGCCGAAGCCCGAGAGACCGCTGCTTTCGTTCTTCAACCGCAGCGCCATGAACCGCTGCTCCAGCGCGGCGAAGTTGGCGCTGCCGAGCGCGATCGAGCAGGGATCGCCAGGGGTCACGAATCCGGGCGGCACCACGCTGGGGAAGGTGTGACCGGCGTTGTAACCGACGAACAGCGAGCGCGCCCGGGAACGCGGGGTGAGCGCTCTCTCGAAGTTCTGCAGCCCCTGGTTCAGGTTGAAGAGGTTGTCCGGCAGGCCCTGGCCGAGCAGCACCGGGATGTCGAGTTTGCGGCCGTTCTTCACGTGCCAGGCCGGACCGTTCTTCGCGAAGAACGCGTCCAAGTCCCGACCGGCCTGACCCGTCGGCCAGGTGCCGGTGGTGAAAAGTGCCACGAATGCCCCGGAAACCGCCGGCGGCAGATGCGTTCCACCGACTGCGAACAAGCTCGCCAACCACATCGTCCGAGCCGCCTCCGCCGGGGCCAGGCTCTGCTTGAGATCCCACCAGGTGATCTCGGGCGCGAGTGCGTCGAAGCGTGTCCTGCCCTTGTCCCGCACCTCGGTGAAGGCGCCGGCGAACTGGTAGCCGCCGCCGTACGAACCACCGATCGCGCCGATCAGCGGATCACCAGGTCGTTGCTTGGTCACCCAGTCAAGACCGGCGACGAGGTCGACCAGCTTGACCACGTCGCGTCCTTCGAGATCCGGGTTCATCACGTGCGCCACACCGGTGCTCTCGCCGAAACTGCGCTGGTCGAAGCTCAGTACTCCGTAGCCGTCGTCGAGCCAGGACTTGAACGCGGCCGGGTCCTTCGTGCGGCTGCCACCCCAGCCGTGACTGTGGAAAATCAGCGGCACGGTTTTGTCAGCGGAAGAACCTGCCGGCTGGAAAAGGGAATAGCAGATCCGCACCGGGACCGTAGTACCGGGCTCTGGAACGCTGGCCACGCAACCGTTCGTCGTGGTGACGTCGGCTGCGACGGCAGAGCCGCTTAAGGGCACCAGCGCCACCGACCCGAGCAAAGCAAGTGCGCACGTACTACGGATAACCGCGCGAAGGCGCATCTGTGACTCCCTGTGATCGACAGACCCCGATGCGCCACACGCTAGGCCAACCGCCGCGAGAGAACCAGATCGCGCTCTCTCGAAAACCCTCGGAGCTAAGCCGTGGGCGAACCTTTCCGCCGCACCGGCACACGCCTGCCAGACTGTGCGCGTGGAAATCGCGATCGAGATCGTCTGCCTCGTCGCCGTGGTCGCGACCGGGGCCGCACTGGCCCGGCGGCTCGGGATCTCGGCGCCCCTGCTCCTGGTCGTGATCGGGATCGCGGTGTCCTACCTGCCGTTCGTACCGCGGTTCGAACTCTCGCCCGAAGTGGTTCTGATCGGGTTCCTGCCGCCGCTGCTGTACTCGGCGGCCCTCAAGACCAGCTGGGTCGACTTCTCCAAGCACCGCCGGTCCATCGGGCTGCTGTCCGTCGGCCTGGTCGCGTTCACCACGGTCGGCGTCGGGCTGGTCGCCTACTGGCTGATCAACCTGGGCGCGGAGGCCGACGGGCAGTCACGCCTTCCGCTCTGGGCCGCCTTCGCGATCGGCGCGGTCGTCGCCCCGCCCGATGCCGTCGCCGCCACTGCGATCGCGAAGAAGGTCGGCCTCCCCCGCCGGATCGTCACCATCCTCGAAGGCGAGAGCCTGGTGAACGACGCGACGGCGCTCGTCTGTCTGCGCGCCGCGATCGCAGCAGCCGCGGCGACCCCCACTGTCCTGGACGTCGGGCTCGACTTCCTCCGCGCGGCCGGCGGCGGTGTCGCGGTCGGGATGATCGTCGCGATCGTTCTGGCCAAGGTCCGCAAGCGGTTCACCGATCCGGTCCTCGACACCACCCTCAGCCTGACCGCGCCGTTCATCGCCTACATCGCGGCGGAGAGCGAGCCCGTGCATGCTTCCGGGGTGCTGGCGGTGGTGGTGACCGGCCTGATCCTCGGACACAAGGCGCCGCTGATCCAGTCGGCCGCGTCCCGGATCTCCGAACGGACCAACTGGCGGACGTTCCAGTTCCTGCTCGAGAACACGGTCTTCCTGCTGATCGGGCTGCAGACCCGCTGGATCCTCGACGATCTGACCAACAGCCCGCTCTCGACCATGACGATTGCCGTGGCCACGATCGGCGTCTTCCTCGCAGTCGTCCTGCTCCGGCCGATCTGGGTGTTCCCGACCACCTACCTGTCCCGCATGATCCTCGGCCGTTCCCGCCCCGGCCCGGTGACCGCGCAGAGCCTGGTGGTGGTCTCGTGGGCCGGTATGCGCGGCGTGGTCACGCTGGCGGCCGTTTTCGCGCTCCCCGAGGACACGCCGCATCGCGAGGTGCTCGTCTTCATAGCGCTCGCGGTGACCGCGGGCACCCTCCTGCTGCAGGGTTCCACGCTGCCTTGGCTGGTACGCCGGATGCGGCTGCCCGGCCCGGATCCCGCGGAGGACGCACTGCAGGAGGCCGCAGTACTGCAGGCTGCTCACAAGGCCGCCGAGGAGAAACTCGAGGCACTCCTCACCCCGGAGGTGCCAGAAGAGGTGATCGCGATGCTCCGGCAGCGTGGGGAGGCTCGGGCGCTGGCTGCCTGGGAGCGACTCGGGCGACCGGAATCGGAGTACGAGACCCCGAGCGAGGCCTATCGCCGGCTGCGGATGGCCATGTTGGAAGCCGAGCGCGCCCACATCCTGGAGGTCCGGGACGAGGGGCAGGTCGCCGACGAAGTCCTGCAGCGGGCCCAGGTCGTCCTTGATATCGAGGAGTCCATCCTGGATCGCGCGGAGTCCGACGACGTCGGCGGGCAGTCGGAGGACCTTCGGCTCCCACCGCATCCCGGCGGCGAGTGCGAACACCTGGCGGCGGCGCCGCTGGTCCGGACGCCCAACACACCCGACGGGTGTGAAGAATGCCTGGAGACGGGCAGCACCTGGGTGCACCTGCGGCTCTGTCTGGGGTGCGGTCATGTGGGGTGCTGCGACTCGTCCCCCAACCGGCATGCCAGCAAGCACTACGACGCCACCTCGCACCCCGTGATGCGCAGCTTCGAACCGGGTGAGAACTGGCGCTGGTGCTTCGTGGACGAGAAACTCGGCTGATGGCGGACTGTCTGTTCTGCTCGATCATCGCCGGCTCGACCCCGGCCCAGATCGTCCTGGACACGCCCGAGGTGGTCGGGTTCCTGGACGTCCGGCCGGTGTTCAAGGGCCACACCCTGATCGTGCCTCGCGAGCACATCGCGACGCTGGTCGAACTGCCGGACGAGCTGATGCTCCCGTTCTTCGGAGCCGCCCGCTCGGTCGCGGCAGCAGTCCGTACGGCGTTCGCGGCGCAGGGGTCGTTCGTTGCCGTGAACAACGTTGTCTCACAGTCAGTGCCGCACCTGCACGTGCACGTGGTACCGCGGACCAAGGGCGACGGGTTGCGCGGGTTCTTCTGGCCGCGGACGAAGTACGCCGACGACGCCGAGGCGGCGAGCTACGCCGAGAAACTCAGGGAAGCGCTCTCTGAGTGAGCTCGGCGGGCTCGCCGCCGGGACGCTTTACGGCCGGGCGGTCTCCCAGGCGATGGTGTTGGCCGACGTCATGTCATCGGCGGTCGCCGTACGGGCTGCGGCCGGGAGAGACGGCGGGGTGTCACCGGTCTGCTGGAGGCCGGGGTTGCGGTCCTCGATGGTGAAGGACGCGCGGGTGAAGACCTCGGCGTCCTTGGTCTTGACCGCGCGGACCGTACGGAAGTCGGCGACCAGCGACTCGCGAGTGATGGTGGTGTTCACGTAGCCGCGCAGGTTGTTCTGGAACTTCAGGTGCGGGTTCCAGCGCAGCCACGGGTGGGACCCGGAGGCCGAGTCAGCGCCGTCGCCGCCGGTGCTGATCGACGAGCAGACCAGCTCCGAGCCGACCGTGCGGGAGGTCGGGTCGTCGTAGTTCAGTTTCAGGTCCGAGGCCCAGTGCGCGTGCACGTCGCCGGTCAGGACGACAGGGTTGCGGACCCGGGCGTCCACCCAGCCGCGGGTGATCCGGTCCCGGGAGGCGACGTACCCGTCCCAGGAGTCCATCGAGGTCAGTTTGACCGGGCCCTCGGTGTTGTCGCGCTGGGCGAAGAAGACCTGCTGGCCGAGGATGTCCCAGCGCGCCTCCGACCGCCGGAACCCGTCGATCAGCCACTTCTCCTGCCGGGTGCCGGTGATGGACCGCTTCGGGTCGACCGCTGCCGGGCAGTCCTTGTACCCGTCATTGCAGCCCTGGTCGTCGCGGTACTGCCGGGTGTCGAGCATGTGGAACGTCGCCAGCTCGCCCCACTTCACCCGGCGGTAGAGCTGCATGTCGATGCCACGCGGTTTCGACGAGGCCCGCAGCGGCATGTTCTCGTAGTACGCCTGGAAGGCCGCGGCGCGGCGCTCCAGGAAACCTTCCTCCGGCTTCTCCGGAATCTCGTCGGCCCAGTTGTTGTCGAGCTCGTGGTCGTCCCACACGACCAGCCAGGGCGCGACCGCGTGCGCCGCCTGCAGGTCCAGATCACTCTTGTACTGCGCATGCCGCTGCCGGTACGACGCGAGGTCCGTGGTCTCCGGGCCATCATGATCGCGGATGTTCCCGCCGGGCGCGACGTAGGTGTTCTTGGTGTACTCGTACTGGTAGTCCCCCAGGTGCAATACCAGGTCGGGGCGGTCCTCAGCCAACCGCCGGTACGCCGTGAACCAGCCGTGCTCGAACTGCGAGCAAGAGACGAACGACATCGCCAGCTCCCGCGGGGTGGTCCCGCGGGCCGGGGCAGTGAGCGCTCTCCCCGTTCCGGAGACGTGGCCTTCGGAGCGGAAGCGGTACCAGTACTCGCGGCTCGGCGAGAGGCCGTCGATCGTGACGTGCACCGAGTGAGCGTGTTCGGGACGGGCGACGGCAACCCCGGAACGCACGATGCGATGGAACCGCTCGTCGGTGGCGACCTGCCACTGGACGGCGTACGCGCGGTTCGGCACGCCACCCAAGCCGTCGTCGGCGAGCGGGTCGACGGCAAGGCGGGTCCAGAGCACGAACCCGTCCGGCCAGGGGTCGCCGCTCGCGACGCCGAGGGTGAACGGATCCTGCCGGACCGGCGTCGCGGCGGCAGTGGTCGCAGTGGTGAGAGCAGAGGCGGACAGGCCGGCCACCGCCGCAGTGGAAGCCAGGCCGGCTTTCAGGACGGATCTACGGGAGGTCTCCATGCCTTGACCGTCTCCACCCGGGGCAAGCAGCGCCCAACATCCAGATGGACAACAAGTGACACCACGCGACACCCGCGTTCTTAAGGCTTTCTGAAGCACGCCGGTGAAGATGGGCCTACAGTGCTAAACGAGGGAACAACCTTCCGCCGCTTCAACCACCGCGCTCCGGCGGTCCCCCACAGGTCGCCGGAGCTGCGGGTTCAACCGCGGGCGAGGATCTCGATCATGAACGCCTTCACGGTGGCGATGCTCGCCTTGCTCTTCGCACCGCTTACCTCGACGCCGGTCAGCAGACCGCCCTGTACGACTGCTGCATTCCAGATCGGCACGCCGCTGACGGACGCGCCGATAGCGAACGCTTGATCTCCGACCCCGTCGAGCACCTTGCGCCCCTTCGCCTTCTTGGCCGTGGCGATCGCGGTGATCTTCTTCGAGAACTCCGTATAGCGGTTGCCGTCGGCTCGCGTGATCGTGACGATGCCGCCGCCGGGCACCTTGGCGTTCACCGCTTTCGTCGTCTTCCAGGTGCAGACCGAGTACGCACCTTGCTTGCTCACCACGACCTTGCCCACCGCGAGTCCGAGGACGTCGCTGATCTCGGCGGTGCTGAACAGCTCGCACAATGCCGACCCGGTGACCCGCACCGGGGCCAGCGCCGGATCCTCGGTCGTCGGCACGTCCGTCGGCGACGAAGTCCTCGGCCCTGACGTCTTGGTGGGTCCGGCGCTCGTCGGCCCGTACGTACGGGTCTCCTCAGCCGCGCACCCCGTCAGGATCAGCGCCAGACCCAGCACGGCCGACGAAACCAGCGAGCCGCGGGATCGGCGTGATCCAGTAGTGATTTCCAACATTTCCCCCCGGAAACGGGCCCGGCCTCCGTCGGCCTGAGCGAGCATCAGCGTCCCAGCCCCGTGTTACGCCCGATCGCCCGTTCCGTGAACAGCTCAGCACAACCACCACTCAGCGAGGGTTCGCGGCCTCCCGCTCACGGACCGCTACCGGCAGGACGACACGTCGCGCGGGTCTGGCGTACGGACGGCCGCTGCTCATTCGCTGGACCAGCAGCTCCACCGCCTGTCGTGCCATCTCCTCCGACGGCAGGATGCCCTCGACGGCGGCGAGCCGGAGCAGATCGTAGGGCCCGCTGTCATCCATGCAGGCCAGGTCGATGTCCTCGGGCACCCGCAGCCCGAGCACCGACAGATCCTTGGCGGCCGCCGCCAGCACGTAGCCGTTGGCGCACAGCAGAACGCTCGGCGGCTCGGCCGAGCCGAGGAGACCCTTCAGCGCGGCAAGCCGTTCCTCCTCCGGCAACGACTCGTACGGACCGAGCACCGCGAGAGCCGGCCGGATCGGCAGTTGGTGGTCCCGCAGGGCCTGAACGTGGCCGGCCTGCCGCTCGACCACGCTGGTGCACTCGGTTTCTCCCCAGAGCGTGGCGATTCGCTCGTGCCCCTGCGCGATCAGGCGCTCGGTGAGCTGGCGGCCGAGGTCTTGGTTGTCCGCAACCACCGCGTCGGTCGGGACGTCCGGTCGGTAGCGGTCGAGCATCACCAGCGGCACCCGTCGCTGGCAGGCCTCGGCGATCACGTCGGCGTGCGCGCGTCCCTGCACGGGATAGAGGACGATGCCGTCGACGCCTTGCTCGTAGGCGCGCCGCAAGGCGTCTTCCTCGCGTGCGGTCGACTCGCCGGAGTTGAAGAGGAGGAGCTGGTAGCCCTGCTCGGCGCAGCTCGCCTCGACGGTGACCAGGATGTGCGCAAGGTGGGCGCCTCGCAGGCCATGCAGGCCGTTCACGATGCAAGCGACCGTCGCATGGTCGCGGGTGCCGGCGTTCCGGCGCCGGGCGGCCGGCTCGGCCACGAATGTCCCCTGGCCGCGCCGCCGAACCAGCACGCCGTCGGCCACGAGATCGTTGAGTGCCCGTACTGCGGTGATCGTGCTGACCGCGAACCGCTCACAGACCTCGCGCTGGGTCACGAACGGAACCGCGGGATCGAAAAGCCCCTCGTCGATCTCCGCAAGCAGGGCCTGCTTGATCTGCTGATAGAGCGGCGCCCTCTCGCTCACAGATCCTCCGATCGGTCGGTTGCCCAGAGCTTGACATGCTATGCCCGCTTAGTATGTTAAACCCGTCAGCCCGCCCCCCACTGGCAGTGAGGCCCATGAATCCCCATGCAGTGAAAACCGACGCCCCCCTTTCACTTCGCAGAAGCCCACGACCGTTGTACCTGTTGCTCACCATCGCCGTGATTGCCGCGTGTGTCCTGGTGGTGGTTCCCAGGACAGAATCTCGCGCCGCGGTCACGGCCGGTGCCACGACACCCTTCGTCACCGTCGAAGCCGAAACCGGAACGCTCGGCGGCGCCGCCCGCAAACGCTCCGTCAGCCCCGGCACGACGCCTCCGACCGTCGCCACCCTGGAGTTGGAGGCGTCCGGCTACGGGCTGGTCGAGTTGAAGAACACCGGCGATTCGGTGACGCTACCGAACAACACAGGCAAACCCGCCAACACGCTCGTGGTCCGTGCCTCGATTCCGGACGCACCGGCAGGCGGCGGCATCACCGCGTCGCTGAACCTGTACGTCAATGCAGCCTTCCGCCAGGCGATCACCTTGAGCTCGGCGCAGGCCTGGAACTACCGCAACGCGACCACGAATCCGGACGACCCGAACGCCGGCGGAATGCCCTACCGCTTCTACAACGAGTTCCCCCTCCGGGTCACGGGTGCTCCCATCGCCCCGGGCAGCACCCTCAAGCTCCAGAAGGACGCCGCGAACACGGCAGCGGTGTACGACGTCGATTCCGTCGACCTGGAGAACGTCGGGCCCGCGCTGGCCCAACCCGCCAACTCGCTGTCCGTCGTCACGTACGGCGCGGACCCGAACTTCAGCAAGGATTCGACCGCCGCCATCCAGAACACCGTGAATGCGGCGAAGTCGCAGGGCAAGTCGGTGTGGATTCCGCCGGGCAAGTACCTGACGAACAGCCTGTCCTCCAGCCTGTTGAACTTCACCGGCGCGACGGTGAAGGGCGCGGGGATGTGGTACTCGACCATCTACCGCAAGGTTCCCCTCCCGGCGACGTGGCGCTCCCAGATCCTGGTGGGCTCGGGAACCACGGTGACCGACCTTCAGATCGACTCGAATGCCATCTGGCGGGGCATCGGCGGGGCTGGTGGTTCCGATTATGGAGTCAACGCCAGCGGCGCGGGTGGCTGGTTGGTCGACCGGATCTGGACCCGCCACATCGACGCGAACTGGCTGTCCGGCACCAACGGGATCGCCCAGAACAGCCGGACCGCGGACAGCTACGGCGACGGCTTCAACGCCAACAACGGCAACACCGCGAACCCGGACAAGCTCGGCCACAACATCACCATCCGGAACAACTTCGCCCGCGGTACCGGCGACGACTCCTTCGCGACGTACTCCGACGCGGGCGCGAGCGGCACCAACGGCCAGATGATCGGTACGAAGATCCTCAACAACACCGCGGTCGCTCCCTGGTGGGCGAACGGCATCCGCATCGCCGGCGGGCGGAACGTCGAGGTGAAGAACAACCTCGTCAACAGCGTGTCCTCGAACAATGCGATGGACATCTCGGTGTTCGGGGACACAGGTCACCCGCTGGAGTCCTCGACGGTCAGCGGCAACGTGCTGATCGGCGGTGGTGGCTGGAACAGCGTCCGGTACGGCGTCCACATCGGCTCGCCGTCACCCACTTCGCTGTTCCCAACCGCCTTCACCAACGTCACGATGTCCGACAACGTCATCCGCGGCTCCCTGCGGGCGGGCCTGTTCGTCGATCTGACCCGCAACAACGTGACTCTGACGAACAACGTGATCGACCGTCCGGCCCAGCAGGGCATCTTGATCAGGTCGGGAGTCACCGGCACCGGCAACTTCACCCGCAACACCGTGCAGAACCTGCTCGCAGGCAAGATTCCCTATCAGAACGACTCGGCGAGCACCTTCAAGACCACGCTGACCTGCAACTCCTGGCAACCGGCCTGTTAAGCAATCAGGTCAGCTCGCGGTCGAGCCTGCGCTCCAGCCTCTCCAGCGCACGCTCGACCGCGGCGCGAACGGCGGCATCCGGATCGTCCCTGAGCTCCTCGATCGCCGCCACATGCTCGTACTCCCCCGCCGCACCGACAGCCCGTACGGCGACCACTCGGACGCGAGGGAGTTCGTAGTCGAGCATCGGCAGCAACGCGTCCACCAATTGCCCGAGCTCACGTTGAGCCGTGATCCGGGCAACGTGTTCCCGCACCCGCCAATGCGAATCGTCCGCTGCCACGAGCAGCGCATCGACCACGTCGTCTCGCCAGACGTAGAGGAACGCCCTGGCCGCCCACACCCGAACCCAGTAGTGATTGACCGGATCGTCGTACTTCCACCCACCCATGTCCGGAGCGATCCAGCGGACTCTCACCGCCTCCGGTCCGAAAGCCTCCTGGCCGGAGATCCGACCGGTCATCAACGCGATGCACAGGTCGATCACCTCGTCCTCGCCGTGCTCCGCACAGGCGGCACTGATCACTTCACGCGGATGCCTCTCGTCGGCCATGCCCGAAGTAAAGCACCGACAACTACGGGTGAAGTACGGGCAGCGCGGTGACAGTGGCGATTCCTAACCTCGGTGCGAAGCCGCGTGTCGAGCGGCCAGTGTGTTGAGGGGAACCAGATGAGGCAAGCAGTACGCGTCACCGCAGTACTCGCCGCTGGAGGGATGGCCGTCGTGGCCCTGACCACCAGCAGCAACGCCCAGTCAGTGAACGATCAGAGCGTCCAGGCGGCCAACCTGAGTGCGGCCCGCCACGCTGCGGCGGCCGCCGACGACGATCACAGCGACACCGTCTACGTCACCAGCAAGGCCAAGGACGGCACGGTCAGCGTGACGATCTACGACCCGGCCAAGGGAGTGACACCGGATCAGCTCCGGGACAAGCTCCGCCGCAGCGGGGTCACCGGAGTACTCGACAAGGGACAGGAGCCGCCCACCACACAGCCCAACCAGAAGCAGGGCCTGCTGGTCGCCTGTCTCAGCTTCGGCACCGCCCACCAGTGGTGCGACCGCCGCTGGAACTACGGCGGCTTCCGTGACCCGCAGGTCTACTTCCTCGACCACACATCGTCGGCCTGGCCGGTCAATGCTGCGGTGAACGTCTGGAACGAAGCAGTCGGCATCGACTCCTATTACCGCTGGTACACCGCGGGCTGCCCAAGCGGCAGGCACTGTGTCAACGTCTACAACGGACGCTATGGCATCAACGACTGGTACGGCCAGACCACTTGGGCACCTGGCACCCAGGGCCCGGTCACCGTCCGGCTGAACGACAGCTACTCGCTGACGGCCAACGAGCACCGCACCGTCACCTGCCACGAACTCGGCCACGCGCTGTCCCTTCACCACAACACTGCCAGCGGGAGCTGTCTGAAATCGGGTACCTACATCTCGCTACGCCCGAACATCTACGACTACGAGCTCCTGAAGCGGATCTACCCGCTGTCCGGCACCTGAGCACGTAGCAAACTGACAAGCCGGGGCGGCACCTACTACGGGTGTCGCCCCGGCCCTGCCTAGAGGACCGAGCGCAGGATGACCGCCACAGACGACAGCGCGGCCAGCAGCAGGACGGCCTGACGAAGCCGAGGCCCTCGGAGCCGCTTCTGCAGCGGAACTGCGAGTCCGAAGCCGACCGCCAAGCTTGCGGGCCACGTAGCGCCGTACAGCAACTGGTGGCCGGTCAACTGGCCACCAATCGCCAGCGCTGCGAGCGAAACGATCGAGCCGATCAGGAAGAACGCAGCCAGTGTGGCCCGCAAGCGGGAGCCCTGCTCGTGCTGTAAAACCACCGCGGCCGGCGGCCCACCGATCGACGCGGCAGTCGCCGAGACACCGGCGACCGCACCCGCGATCACCAGGTTCCGCCGGGTGGCCCGGACCTCCAACCGCCAGGCGGTCAGGCAGACAGCAGCCAGCACGACCACACCGACGACAGCCCCGATCGCCCGGGCCGACAGCCAGCCGAGCACCAGCACACCGAGCGGAGTGGTGACCACCCTTGCGCCGGTGAGCCAGCTGGCCTGGTTCCACGCGACGTGACGCCACTCGTGCGCCAGCGTCATTGCCGGCATCACCATGCCGAGCACGAGCATCCCGCCCGGCATCAAGGACGGATCGAGCAGCGCGACCACGGGAGCCGCTACCAGCGACAGTCCGAGCCCGAGCGTCCCCTGCACGAGTGCCGCGATGACAATAGAAAGACCGCCTAACAGCAGGATGTGTAACTCCACGCTGTAGGCGGCCTCTCTGTAGGTCAGTTGGCGATCAGCGAGCGCAACACGTACTGCAGGATGCCGCCGTTGCGGTAGTAGTCCGCCTCGCCGGGAGTGTCGATCCGGACCACCGCGTCGAACTCCTTGACCGAACCGTCCGTGCCGGTGACCTTCACGTGCACCGTGCGGGGAACGTCGCCGTCGTTCAGCGCCGTGACTCCGGTGATGTCGAAGGTCTCCTCGCCCGTCAGGCCCAGGGACTCCGCGTTCTCGCCCTCGGGGTACTGCAGCGGCAGCACGCCCATGCCGATCAGGTTCGACCGGTGGATCCGCTCGAACGACTCGGTGATGACCGCCTTCGCCCCAAGGAGCGCAGTACCCTTCGCTGCCCAGTCACGGGAAGAGCCGGAGCCGTACTCCTTGCCGGCCAGGATCACCAGCGGCGTACCGGCTTCGGCGTACGACTCGGCGGCCTCGTAGATGCTCGTGACCGGCGCGTCGTCCTTGGTGAAGTCGCGGGTGAAGCCGCCCTCGGTGCCCGGTGCGATCTGGTTGCGCAGCCGGATGTTGGCGAACGTGCCCCGGATCATCACCTCATGGTTGCCGCGGCGCGAGCCGTACGAGTTGAAGTCCTTGCGGTCCACGCCGTGCTCGGCCAGGTACTTGCCGGCCGGGCCGTCGGCCTTGATCGAACCGGCCGGGGAGATGTGGTCCGTGGTGACCGAGTCGCCGAGCTTCGCGAGCACCCGGGCGCCGGCGATGTCGGTGACCGGCGACGGCTCCTTGGCCATCCCGTCGAAGTACGGAGGCTTGCGCACGTACGTCGAGTCGGCATCCCAGGCGAAGGTCTTGCCCTCGGGCGTCGGCAGCGACGTCCAGCGCTCGTCACCGGCGAACACGTCGGCGTAGTCCTTGGTGAACATCTCCTTGCTGATCGAGGAGGCGATCACCTTCTCCACCTCGTCCGCAGCCGGCCAGATGTCCTTCAGGAACACGTCGTTGCCAGCAGTGTCCTTGCCCAGGGCATCGGTCTCGAAGTCGAAGTCCATCGTCCCGGCCAGCGCGTAGGCGATCACCAGCGGCGGCGAGGCGAGGTAGTTCATCTTCACGTCCGGGTTGATCCGGCCCTCGAAGTTGCGGTTGCCGGACAGCACCGAGACGACGGCCAGGTCGGCCTCCTGGACCCCGGCCGAGACCTCCTCGGGCAGCGGGCCCGAGTTGCCGATGCAGGTGGTGCAGCCGTAGCCGACCAGCTGGAAGCCCAGCTTGTCCAGGTACGGCGTGACGCCGGCCTTCTCGTAGTAGTCCGTGACGACCTTCGAGCCCGGCGCCAGCGACGTCTTCACCCACGGCTTGCTCGACAGACCCTTGTCGACCGCGTTCTTCGCGAGCAGCGCGGCCGCCATCATCACGGACGGGTTCGAGGTGTTGGTGCAGGAGGTGATGCTGGCGATCACCACGTGGCCGTGGTCGAGCTCGGTCTCGGCGCCGTTCAGGGTGATCTTGGTCTTCTTGGACGGACGGCCCGCGCCACCGTGCGGCACGTGCGGCTCGTCGTTCACGTTGCCGTGGCCGTTCGGCGCGTCGCTGGCCGGGAAGCTACCGGTCTCCGACGGGTCGACCTCGAGCTCCTCGGTCGCGTAGTCGTCCAGCGCGCCGCGGAAGGCCTCCTTGGCCTCGGACAGCGAGACCCGGTCCTGCGGCCGCTTCGGGCCGGCGATCGACGGGACGACGGTGGACAGATCCAGCTCGAGGTACTCCGAGAAGCGGGGCTCGACCGACACGTCGTGCCACAGGCCCTGCTCCTTGGCGTAGGCCTCGACCAGGGCGACATCGGCGTCCGAGCGACCGGTCAGCCGCAGGTAGTCCAGGGTGATGTCGTCGATCGGGAAGATCGCGCAAGTCGAACCGAACTCCGGGCTCATGTTGCCGATGGTGGCGCGGTTCGCCAGCGGCACCGCCCCGACGCCCTCGCCGTAGAACTCGACGAACTTCCCGACCACGCCGTGCTTGCGCAGTTGCTGGGTGATGGTCAGCACCACGTCGGTCGCGGTGGCGCCGGCGGGGACCGAGCCGGTCAGCTTGAAGCCGACGACCTTGGGGATCAGCATCGAGACGGGCTGACCGAGCATGGCCGCCTCGGCCTCGATACCGCCGACGCCCCAGCCCAGGACGCCGAGGCCGTTCACCATCGTGGTGTGACTGTCCGTGCCGACACAGGTGTCGGGGTACGCCACGCCGTCACGAACCATCACGGTCCGGGCCAGGTGCTCGATGTTCACCTGGTGCACGATGCCCGTGCCCGGCGGCACCACCCTGAAGTCGTCGAACGCGGTCTGGCCCCAGCGGAGGAACTGGTACCGCTCGCCGTTGCGCTGGTACTCGAACTCGACGTTGCGCTCGAACGCGTCCGCGCGGCCGAAGACGTCGGTGATGACCGAGTGGTCGATCACCAGCTCGGCCGGCGCCAGCGGGTTGATCTTGGCCGGGTCACCGCCCAGCTCGGCGACTGCCTCGCGCATGGTGGCGAGGTCGACCACACACGGCACGCCGGTGAAGTCCTGCATGATCACCCGGGCCGGGGTGAACTGGATCTCGGTGTCGGGCACCGCGTTCGCATCCCAGTTGCCCAGCTTGGTGATGTGCTCGGCGGTGATGTTCGCGCCGTCCTCGGTGCGCAGCAGGTTCTCGAGCAGCACCTTGAGGGAGTACGGGAGCGTCTCGGCTCCTTCGATACCCGCCAACCTGAAGATCTCGTACGACTGTCCGCTGACCTCGAGTGCACCCTTGGCACCGAAGCTGTCGACGCTGGCCATCAACCTGCTCCTCTATCCGGTCCTGTATCCGCTGAAGCACATCCTGCCGAGCATCCCACCCGGCCGCGAGGTCAGGATGCCCTAACCTCGCTCACCAAACTCTCTCGACATCAAGATACACGACATCGAGCCACTTCCGGCACCCCGAACAGGGCCGCTGCAGGGAGCGGGTCAGGAAACCTGCGGCAGGATCTCGGACGCGATCAGGTCCAGGTGGTCCAGGTCCGACAGGTCCATCACCTGCAGATAGGACCGGTCCGTGCCGAGCTCCGCCAACTGCCCGAGCCGGTCGACCACCTGGGCCGGAGTACCGACCAGCGGGTTGTCCGCCATCTGATCGACATCCCGCCCGATCGCCGCCGCCCGCCTCCGCACCTCGGCGTCGTCCTTGCCCACGACAACGGTGTTCGCCACTGAGAGCGCCAGCGTCCCCGGGTCCCGGCCGGCCACCCGGCACGCCTCCCGCACCCGCTCGAACAGCACGCCGGTCTCCTCGATCGACTTGAACCCGGCGTTGAATTCACTCGCGTACTGCGCGGCGAGGGCGGGCGTCCGCTTCTTGCCCGCGCCGCCGACGATGATCGGCGGGTGCGGCTGCTGCACCGGCTTCGGCAGCGCCGGCGAATCCTTCAGCTGGTAGTGCTCGCCCGCGAAGTTGTACTTCTCCCCCACCGGCGTGTCCCACAGCCCGGTGATCAGCTCGAGCTGCTCACTCAGCAGCTCGAACCGCCCGACCGTGTCCGGAAAGTCCAGCCCGTACGCCGCGTGCTCGGCCTCGTACCACCCCGCGCCCAGCCCGAGTTCGGCGCGACCGCCACTCATCTGGTCCACCTGGGCCACGCTGATCGCCAGTACGCCCGGGTTCCGGAACGTCGCCGAACTGACGAGCGTGCCGAGCTTGATCCGGCTGGTCTCCCGCGCCAGGCCGGCCAGCGTGATCCAGGAGTCCGTCGGCCCGGGCAGCCCGTCGGAGTCGCCCATCACCAGATAGTGGTCGGAACGGAAGAACGCGTCGAAGCCGCACTCCTCCGTTTTGCGCGCGACCGCGAGCAGATCGTCGTAGGAAGCACCTTGCTGGGGTTCGGTGAAGATCCTGAGAAGCATGCTGACAACGTTATCCCGTGCCGCCGGACACCAACCCAGCGATCTCGCAGGACGTACCGCTTCCCTCGACGGTCCCGCTATCTCGCAGTGATGTAGAGCTTCTCCAGGTACGACGGCTGCCAGTCGGGCCCGCGCCGGTAGAGCCGCCGGACCAGCCCCTGGACGTCGAGCCGCGGCGCGATCGGGTTGTCCCACCAGTCCGGCACCTGGTCGTACCACCGATCGATCCGCAAGGTCCGCCCCGCCGCATCGATCCGCGCGAACAACCAACCGCCCTGCACGTCCTCGGCCTCCGCCAGCCACAGCTCACCGAGCAACTCACTCAACAACTCAGCCCCGTACTGCGGGTCGTCGACCTCCGGCGGTTCCAGATCGAACCGGTACGACGGCGCGGCCGGATCAAGCACCTGCACCTGGATCGTGAACCCGGACGGCACAATCCTCGTCCGAGCCCGGCACCACTCCCGCAGAGCCCCCAAGGCGGCCGTCTCCCGAGGCCGAGGCC
>Ga0193717_1000276_pt1 | contig 38352 bp, 34 predicted proteins | sample U2c2metaG_FD_145900 | JGI IMG/M metagenome (GOLD analysis project Ga0193717, IMG submission 145900) | Soil microbial communities from a riparian zone of the East river system, Colorado, United States - U2c2 | ecosystem: Environmental > Terrestrial > Soil > Riparian zone | place: USA: East River... | reverse complement strand
CTGCTGAACCACCTGGAACGTACCGGCCTGGACATCTGTGTCGCCGAGATCGACCCAGCGGAGTACGACGCGCCGCGGCGCCCGGTGATCGACCTGTCCTCCGGCTACATCCGGCGCGGCGCCGCCATCCTCCCGCGCCAGGGACCGAACGGACCGTGGCGCCTCCGCCAGAACTACCCGCGAGACCTGCTGTCCCTGCGCTACCGCCGCCTGACCGACGGCGCCCTCCAGTTCAAACCCGCCTACGCCACCAAATCCGCCGCCTAACCCCACGACACCAGCGCACCCATCCGGGCCCCACACACCCGAAGCTGACTGTGGTCGCGCCTCGCGCATAGGGACTGCGGTCGCGCCTCGCGCATAGGGACTGCGGTCGCGCCTCGCGCATAGGGACTGTGGTCGCGCCTCGCGCATAGGGACTGTGGTCGCGCCTCGCGCATAGGGACTGTGGTCGCGCCTCGCGCATAGGGGACTGTGGTCGCGCGGTCTCCGCTGCGTGATGGTGCTAGCCGAGCCGGTGTGTATCAAGGGCGCTTCGCGGCCCTTCGGGCTCGAACAAGTTCGACCCTGGACACACACCACCTCGGCCACGGAAGGACGCAGCTACGCGGATCCGCGCTGACGTATGAGCTGCATCCGGAGATTCCGTTCGCCCGGGTCGTTCGGCGCAGAGGTGTGACCTGCGCCCGGGGTTCCGTCGGCCGGGTGATCCTGGGTAGAGGTGCGGGCTGGTTCTGGTGGTTCCGTCGGGCCGGGGCGGCGAGCGGCGTGGATTGAGGGGGATAACCCCTGCTGTCGGGGTTAGCCCACTGTTAGAGCAGTGGGCTAACCCCCGGACGGTGGGATAAGCCCACCCAGAGTGGGGTGAGCCGACTCAATGTGGGCGCCAGCGGGCGAACAACCCGCTATCGGGCGAACCAGGCGCTACCGGCCAGCCCCGGAACAGCCCGCTACCCAGATCCTGGGACCGATGGCGGCCTATGGGGCGCAATCGGTCGAACAACCCGCTACCGGACGGCGCGATTCACCGGCCGTTCCACCACGTGGTGCGCCGAGACCACCGGGTGGCACGCGGATCCCTTACCAGGATGGGGATCGCGTTGAGTGTGGGAACCTTGCCGTTGGCAATCGATTGCAGACAACCCGGTCCCAACACTCGCCAACCCAGTCCTCACAGTCGACGACTCCAGCCCCTCATGCCCGACGGAATCCCCTGAATTGTGGCCGTACTTCCCAGCGGCTCCGGGCGTAGCTGCGTCCTTCCCTGGTCGCGGTGAGGTGTGTCAAGGGTCGAACTTGTTCGATCGCCGAAGGCGACGCCAAAGGCGCCCTTGACACACCTCACCGCGACCAGCACCATCACGCAGCCCGGCGACGCGAACCACATCCACCCAGTAACCCCCGCGAACCACCCACACCTACCCGCGAACCACCCGAACGTCAGCCCAGCTATCCACAGCCCGTCAAAAGCAGGCGAACGATCCCAAGGTTGTCCACAGGATCACCCGCACCCGGCGTACCGGGCGTACCGGCGGATCAGCTGTCCGGGTACATCTCCATGGAACGCCCGCGAGGGGATGGCCGCGGGTCCTGGTCAGCGAAGCACGGTCGGGCCGACGTAGCGGGCGGCTGGGCGGATCAGCTTGCCGTCGGTCGCCTGCTCGAGGATGTTGGCCGTCCAACCGATGATGCGGGACGCGGCGAAGGTCGGGGTGAACATCGAGCGGGGCAGCCCGCACAGCTCCATCACCACGCCGGCGTAGAACTCGACGTTGGCATAGAGGTGGCGGCCGGGTTTGAGCTCGGCGAGGATCTCGACGATCCGCCGTTCGACCGTGGTGGCGAAGTCGACCAGCTCACCGCCGAGGCCGACCGCGATCTCGCGCAGCATCACCGAACGCGGGTCCTCGGTGCGGTAGACCGCGTGCCCGAAGCCCATGATCCGGTCCCCGTCCGACACCTTCTGCCGGACCCACCCCTCGATGCGATCCGGCGTACCGATCTCGTCCAGGCTCGCCAGCGCGCGGTCCGGCGCACCGCCGTGCAGCGGGCCGGAGAACGCGCCGATCGCCCCCGCGACCGCCGACACCACATCGGCGCCGGTCGACGCGATCACGCGCGCGGTGAACGTCGACGCGTTGAAGCCGTGGTCGATCGTCGCGATCAGGTAGTGCTCGATGGCCCGCGCTTGTGCAGCCTCGGGCTCATGTCCGGTCACCAGGTACAGCCAGTTCGCGGCGGCATCGAGGTCGGCTCGCGGCTCTAGCGGTTCCTCACCTTCGCGGAGGCGATGCAGTGCCGCGAGGATCGTCGGTGTCACCGCACAGACGAGCATGGCGTCCGCCTTGCGTCGCGCGAGGTCGGCGTCCCACAACGGCGGCAACGCGCGAGCGGCGGTGAGCATCGACAGCGCAGTACGGAGGCCGGCCAGGGGGTTGAACGACGGGCCCGCGGCCGCGACAGCGGGCAGGATCTCCCGTACTTCGGGCGGCAGGACCCGCAGTGGCGCCAGTTCCGCGATGAAGGCGGCCCGCTCCTCGTCCGAGGGCAGCCGACCTTCGAACAACAGGAACCAGACGTCCTCGACGGTCTTCGACCTGGCCAGCTCGACCGCGGAGTACTGGCGGTAGTGATAGAAACCCTCGTTGCCCCGGACGTCGCCGAGCTCGGTCTCGGTGACCACGACATTGCGCAGCCCGGGCGGTACCTCGATGGGGTGATCCACTGTGATCGACATGACCCCAGACTTGATCCGGCAATCAAGTATTGTCAATGTTGATCAAGTCAACGTACAGGCTCGCGGGAGCGTGGCATGACGCAGTCGAGTGACGAGAATTACCTGACCACGGCCGAGGTCGCCCGGCGGCTGCAGGTGAAGCCGGAGACGATCTACGCCTACGTCAGCAGAGGGCACCTGACCAGCGTCCGCGCGCGGGGCCGGCGCGGAAGCCTGTTCGCGGCGTCCGAGGTGGAGCGGCTGGCGAGCCGGAGCGTCGAGCACCCCGGCGCGATCGAGCGGATCGAGTCCGGGCTGACCCTGCTCAAGGACGACGAGCTTTACTACCGGGGCCACCTCGTCCGCGACCTGGCCACCACCCGGACCGTCGAGTCCGTGGCGCACCTGCTGTGGACGGGCGAGCTCACCGACCAGGGCCCGTTCGCCGCTCCCCCGGACTCCGTGCAGTTGGCTCGCGCGGCGATCGCGGTCGCGCCTCTCACCGCACGGATGACGGATCAGTTGCGCATCGCCGTCGCGGTGCTGGGTGCTGGTGATCCGCTGCGATTCGGGCTCGCGCCTGAGTCCGTGGTGTCGGCGGCGGCCCGGCTGATCGGCGTACTGGTCGACGCCCTGCCCGGTGAGACCGCGGAGGGCACGCTCGGCGAACGGCTCTGGCCCAAGATGTCCACCCGACCAGCGAGGCCGGAGTTGCTCGACGCCGTCCTGATCCTGCTCGCCGACCACGGTCTCGCCGTCTCCACCATCGCCGCCCGCGTCGCCGCGAACGCCCGCGCCAACCTGTACTCCGTGGTGTCGGCGGGCCTTGGCGCACTCGACGGTCAGTACCACGGCGCGGCGACCACAATCGCCTATCGCTTCCTCGAGCAGACCCTTCGTGATCCCGTCGAAGCCCTGTCCGATCAGCTCAGATCCGGCGAACCAGTTCCCGGCTTCGGCCACAAGATCTACCAGCACCGCGACCCACGAGCCGAAGTGCTGTTCGAACTGCTGGCGGACGAACCGGTGCTGGAGACCGTGCAGACGATCACGACCCAGGTCGGGACCTTCCCGAACAGCGATCTTGCCGTGGCGGCGATGATGCATGCCTACGACTTCCGCCCGGACGCGGGCGAAGCGCTGTTCGCCATCGCCCGCATCATCGGCTGGACCGCCCACGCCCTCGAGGAGTACGCCCAGCCCGGCCTCCGTTTCCGGGCCCTCGGCAACTACACCGGCCCCGACTCCCGCCCTGACCGTTCCTGACCCGACCGCTCCTGACCCGCGCTCGGCACCTGCGAGGCGATCTGGCGGGCGATGTGGTGCGCATCCCTCCGGACGCCTCCGATCAACGACGAAGACGCCGCCGACAGGAAGAACAGGCCGATGAAGTACAGCCCGGGCTCCGAGCGGACGACACCGCGCGTGTGTTTCGGAGTGCCGTCGTGATCGAAGACGGGGAGATCGATCCAGTGGAAGTCCGGCACGAATCCGGTGCACCAGATCACTGTGGCCACGTCGAGGACTCCGCCGTCCGCGGTCATCGGCAGACCATCGCGTACGCCGGTGACGCGTGGCACTCGCTCGACCGCCGCCCGACTGAGATCCTTCCGTCGGACCCGCGCGAGCGGGAGCCCCTGCTGGGACAACTGATGCCTGACCTTCCGGCCGATCGGGGTTCCCACGGTGAGCACGTGCGAGAGCAGGAACCAGAACGGGGGCGTGAGAAGCCGGTCCGCGGGGCCTCCGACGCGGAACGGCTCTTGACCCGTATCCCTGCCGGACAGCCAGACCTGGTGATCCGCTGACGCTTCGAGGGCGATCTCGGCACCCGAGTTGCCCGCGCCGACAACCAGGACACCGCCTTCCCGGAACTGCGACGGGTTGCGGTACTGGCTCGAATGGAACTGCGCGATGTTCTGATCCAACTCGGAGGCGAACTCCGGGATCCGCGGGGCCTGGTAGCCGCCCGTTGCCACCACCACATTGTCTGCGTGGTAGCGGCCGGGCCCGGACGTGACCAAGTACCCGTCGGTCTCCCGGTGAAGCCCGTCGACGCGAATCCCGGTGCGGACCGGGAGCCGGAATCGGGCCGCGTACGACTCGAGGTAGTCGGCCACCTCGTCCTTCGTGGGGTACGACCATCCGGACGCCGGGAAGGACCACCCTGGCAGCCCGTCGTAGCGAGCGGGCGTGAAGACCCGCAGAGAGTCCCATCGCCTGCGCCACGGGTCGCCGATACGCTCGCCGGCGTCGAGGATGACAACGGACCGCTGTCGCGTCGCCAGGTGGTATCCCACGGCCAGGCCTGCCTGACCGCCGCCGATGACCACTGTCTCGAAATGCTCGGAGTCGGTGCGCGCCATGGCTGCACGCTAGGCGTGCAACCGTGGCCATCGCATCGGCAGGCGGCATGGTTAGTTCTACCCACGACCGCCGATCAGGTGACCTTCAATCGCAGCAGGGTCGCTGCACCGGGGGCGAGATTTACCGGTACGCCGCTGCCACGGTCGCCGGCGTATTTCTTCGAGATGGGGGTGAAGACGTCCACGCCGTAGACCTTGTCCGGGTTGACCGTCACCGTCGCGCGGGTGGTGGTGCTGTGGGAGCGGTTCGCGACGAGGAGCCAACGATCCTTGACAGTTGTGTCGCGGCTGCGGAAGGTGCCCACGACAACCGGCTGGCCGGAGATCCCGGAGACGAGGTCCGTCGGGGTGAAGCCGATCGTGCCGTTCGGCAGCGGGGTCTCGTTGGCGTGGACGACGGACTCCGAGACCAAGGGCTTGAGCTCGCGGCCGACCTGGTGGAGCCAGGTGGTGTTGATCTTCTTGGTGGCGGCGTACCGGGCGGTGCGTTTGCCGTCGACGGTGATCAGCGCCGGGCCGAAGCCTTCGCCACGAGCCGCCTCGGGCGTCCAGTAGGTGAAGTACTGGATGCCCTTCGCGCCGTAGGCGAGGCTGATGTTGACCTGCCAGAGCAACTCGGCCGCGGTCGGTTCGCGATGCCCGTTGTAGGCGAGGGTCTGGATGAAGACCCAGGCCGGGACGTCACCACGCAGCGCGGCGTCGCGCACGATCGCCCAGTTGTGGAAGTAGTTCACATCCTCCCGGCCCTCGGACAGCAACGGGTACCGGTCGAACGACACGAGCGACGGCTTCACCACGTCGACGAAGTCGCGATAGTACGCCGGGTCGTCGGACGGGAAGAGGTTCACATAGGGCAGCAACTGTGGCGCCAGTTCCCGTGACACGGCGAGCGCCTTCGCCAGCGTGCCGAACCAGCCGGGGCCTGGTTCGTCGTAGAAGTTGAACCCAGCCAGTGAGGAATAGGGGCCGTAGGCATCACGGGCCCGGGTGTAGAACTCCCGCGCCTCGGCCGGGGTGATGCTGAGGAAGTCGGCCGGGTTGTCGGAGATCGAGAACCAGCGCGCCATGTTCCGGATCTGGATGTCGTCCGAGATCAGCATCTGCAGCCCGGCCGTCCGGGCCAGGTCGAGCTGGTACTGGAAGATGTTGCCGTCGCCCGCGTAGTTGCCGGAGATGACGAAGTCGAACCCGGCCTCGGCGATCTCCGCGAACCGCTGCGGCGTGCTGGCATACGGATGCGGCGGCCAGAACAGCCCGACCGGGAATTCCGGCCCACCCGTCAAGGGCAAAGTGTCCGGCGACGGGATCGCCAGGGTCTCTGTGTTGCCAGCGGCAACAGCTTGTCCGCTGCCGGCGAGGGCGGACGCCGCGACAGTTGCGCCGGCACCGATCAGGAGCGTGCGACGGCTGGGACCCAGGGTCTTGTGAGGGCTCTGCATGGTTCCTCCAAGGGCGGTTGGGGGTTGCGAGTGTGGTCAGCGGGAACGGCGGTGGGGCGAGACTGCTTGGGCGGTCAGGTCGAAGGCCTCGCTGGCCAACGGGTAGTCACGTTGGGCCACACCGAGGTAGATGGCGTCGAGCACGATCATCTGCGCATGCCGGCCGGCCAGACCGCCGGTCCGGAAGGTGACATCGCGGGCTGAGGTGACCAGGACGACGTCGGCGGCCCGGGCCAGTGGTGATCGTGGGTAGTTGCTAATGGCAATCGCCAGCGCACCTTGACTGCGAGCACGGTGCAATGGCTCCAGTACTTCGATGGTCTCGCCGCTGTGGGAGATGCCCAGGGCAACATCACCCGGACCCAGCAGAGCGGCACTCGTCAGCGCGTTGTGGACGTCGCTCCAACTGTTCGCGCCACGACCGATCCGGTGCAACCGCAGCCGCAGATCCTCCGCGACCGCGGCGGATCCGCCGACGGCGTACATGTCGATCCGGCGAGCATCGGAGATCGCCTCGACGGCTTGGCCGAGTGCTGCGACATCCAACGCGGCCACGGTGTCCTCGAGTGCACGGGTATCCGCTCGGAGGAGGGTACGGAGTACGTCGTCCAGGCTGTCGTCTGGTCCGACCTCGGAGCCTGTCCCCCGCTCCCAACTGCTACTGGTCCGCCCGCCCTCTGCCGCCAGGCCCAGCCGGAGTTCGGCGTACCCGCTGAGTCCTAGCGCGAGGCAGAACCGCGTGACGCTCGGCAGCGACGTGCCGCACCGCGCAGCCACCTCGCCGATCGTCGACGTCGCCACCGCGGCCGGATCACGTAGTACCTCCTGCGCGATCCGGCCCTGCGCCGGACTCAGGGCCGGCAGCAGCCCGTGAATCCTCGCCTCAAGACTCGGCGGCGGCGACTCGGCAGCACTCATGTGAATGATTCTCAGAATGAATCACCACAGCTGTCAACAGTTCACAGCCGATCAGAAGCGTCGCAGATCGAACTCGTCCGATTCACCGCCGCTCAGCAGTACTTCGAGGCGGCCGCTCAGGACGTATGCGCCGTACGGGCTGATCGCGATCGTGGTCGGGCCAGGGATCGGCCAGGCCTGACCAGTCAGGACCTGCGCTGAGCGGTAGCCGTCGGAGCTGCGCAGTACGGTGACTGCCTCGACGCTGGCCGCGCCGAGCTTGTTGGTGACGGCAACCAACTTGCGATCGGCCGTGAACGCGAGACCGTCACCGCCCAGCAGCGGCTGCGCCAGTCGCACCTCGGTGATCGCACCGTGCGGCGAGATCCGGTAGAGCTTGCCGTTGTCGTAGCGAACCGCCAGCAGGTAGCCGGCCGGATCCCAGACGATGCCGTTCATCCCGATCGTCTCGCCTTGCAAGCGCGCATCCCGCACCAGGACGGACGCCTTCCCGTCCGGCGTGACCTTGTAGATCGCGTCGCCCGACGGATCGGTCACGTACGCGTTGCCGCGCTGATCGATGGCGAGGTCGTTGGCAGTGTGCTTGCCTCCCGGTGGATTCAGTCGCGGGGTGTTGAGATCGACGCGGCGCTCGAGGCGACCGGTTCGCAGGTTGTAGATCGCGACGCCGGACTGCACGTTCGCGGTCGCCTCTGACGAGTTCTCGCCGACCCCCATGTCGGCGTACGTGACGAGGAACCGGTTGCGGGCCGTGTCGACGTGCAGGCCGAAGGTCGACACCCCGGGCGCCTCACTGACGACCCGCGACCGGCCGGACCGGTCGACGGCACTGACCCGCCCGGTCGCCAGCGACCCGACCAGGAACGCCTGCCGGGTCGGATCCCAGCTGATCCCCTCCGGATACCGATCGGCCGTCTCCCCACTGATCGTCCGCGGCCACCCCTGCTGCGCAGCCGGTACTGCGGACGCCTGCGCCGGGATGGCGGTGCTTGCCACCAGCAGAGCGGCAGCAATTGCTGTTCGTCGGAACATCGAAACCCCTCCCTCACTTGGATACGAGCACAGACATTAATCAGGGCTCTGATGCTTGTCAATGCACATATCAGTGACGGCGTTCGTACGATGGACCTCATGCGGATGTCATTCGAGGAACGGCTCGGGAGCCACCTCAAGCGGGTCGAACAGGAACTGAACAGCGCGAAGACGGCCGCGGTGAAGCCCGCCGGCCTGACGGTTCCGCAGTACGCGGCGCTGTTCGTACTGGACGACCAGCCCGGGATCTCAGCGGCCGAGCTGGCCCGTCGCTGTCTGGTGACCCCACAGACGATGACGACAATCCTGCGCAATCTCGAGGCGGCGGGCCTGGTCGAACGCACGCCGCACCCGCTGCACCGGCATGTGATCGAGACCCGGACCACGCCGACGGGCCGCAAGGCGCTGGATCAGGCGGACGAGCGAGCCGCCGCCGTCGAACGCCGCCTCGCCGCCGCCTTCACCGCCGACGAGCTGGACACCCTCCGCTCACTACTAGCCCGAGTGTCCACCTCGCTGACCACCGATCCCATCCTCAAGAGCTAGAACAGAGCTGCCATCAGGCGGCGGCGGGACTTGATCACGCGTTCGTCGTTGATGCCGACAACCTCGAAGAGCTCCAGCAGGTGCAGGCGAACGGTGTTGCGCTCGTCGCCGGCCGTCACCTGGATCGTCTTGATCAGCCGCGCGAAGGCGTCGTCGACGTGCCCGCCCATCAGGTCCACATCGGCGACCAGCATCTGCGCCTCGATGTCCTCCGGGTTCTCCGCCGCCCGGGTCCGCACCTCGGCCGGTACGTCGCGGGTCCGCTTCACCAGTTGCACCCGGGCCAGCCCGGCCTTGGCCTCGGCGTCGGCCGGGGACTCCTTCAGCAAGGCCTCGTACGCCGCGATCGCGCCATCCAGGTCACCCGCGCCGACCGCGTTCTCGGCCGCCTCGTACCGCGGATCCAGCTCCGGCTCGGCCTCCTCCTCGGCGGGACCAGTCGGGCCCACCGGGTCGGTCCGGCCGGTGATGCCGTTCGCGACTGCCACGGTGAGCAGTTGGTCGATGTACTGGCGGGCCTCGGGCTCACCGACGGGACCCTGGAAGAGCGGGACCACCTGACCGCGCAGTACGGCGATCACCAACGGCACCGTCTGGACGCCGACCGCCTGGGCCAGCTGCGGGTTGGCGTCGATGTCGATCCGGGTCAGCAGGAACTTGCCGCCGTACTCGGTGGACAGCCGCGCCAGCACCGGGCTGAGCGTGTTCGACGCCTCGGAGCGCGGCGACCAGAACTCGACGATCACCGGGACCTGGAGCGACCGCTCGATCACGTCGCCCTGGAAGGTCGGCTCGCTGACGTTCAGCACGTACGGGCCGGCCGCCTCGCCCGCACCCGGGCCAGGACCGCCAGGGCCAGGGCCGCCGGGGCCGGGACCGCCGGGCCCGGCAGGGCCGCCGCCGGGGCGTGGCGGGGTCGGTGGCTTGCGCAGGGACGACAAGTCGATCGCCCCGGGTCGGGAGAAGTTCGGCTGGCTCACCACTGCCCTCGCATTCCGGTCACCAGTGCAGGGAAACGCTCGGTACGTCCGTTCATGACTCCATCCTCCCCGACCGCTCCGCACGGTGTGGAGCGCGGGTCGCCAGCAGCAGTCTCGCCAGCCCGCTGCGGGTGCCGGCGACAGCGATCCGGGCCCCCGGCCGGAGGGCCTGGTCGAACGCCGGGGTCCAGTCCCAGCGGCCATTGTCCTGCAGCGCGAGCACCCGCAGTCCGCCGGTCTCGTCCAGCGCGCCGAGCCTGTTGCCGACCGCGACCGAGTCCCGTTCGACGGTGACCTCGGTGAGCAGCAGCACCCGCCGACCGGCCGGCACGGTGGTCTGGCTGCGCCGGTTCGCCACCGCCGCGGCGATCGCCGGCGCGACCAGCATCGACACCGACCGGCTGTGCCCCAGGCCGAGCCGGCGCTCGACCCGCTGGGCCAGGTCGTGGTCGAACATCCGCATGGTGATCCGTGCGTCCGGGTTCAGATCGCGCACCACCATCGCCGACTCGAGGTTGGTGATGTCGCCGTTGGTGATCGCCAGCACGGCCTGGCAGCGATGCACCCCGGCCGAGCGCAGCGTCTCCTCGTTGCTGCTGTCCCCGATGACCACCGGGATCCGCAACCGATGCGCGGTCTGTACGCCGGGGGCGTCGTCGCTCTGCTCGACGCCCACCACCGCGACCCCGCGCTCGGCCAGGATCTCGAGCACCCTGGCCCCGACCGTCCCCAGGCCGCACACCACCACGTGGTTCCGCGGCCGGCCCCGGACACCGCCGATCACCCGGGACAGCCGGGCGCCGATCAGCGAGTCGACGATCACCGCGGTCAGCAGCGCGACCAGCACGATGCCGGTCAGCTGGACCACGACCGCGGCCACCTTGGCCCACGGTTTGGCATCGGAGAAGATGTTGTCCTCGATTCCGGCCGAGGTCACCGCACCCGCGGCGAGGTACAACGCCCGCAGCCACTCCACGTTCGCGATCCAGTGGGTGAGCGCCGTACCGCCGAGCACGAGAACCGCCATCACCGCCGCGATGATGCGGACCCGGCGGTCCAGCACGTCCCGGCTCGCCATCAGCCACCCGGCCCGCCGGACGTCCCTGGTCCGGCGAAGGTTGCGGACCCCGCTGCCGAGCACGATGTCGCCGCTCGGGTTGTCGCTCGAGGTCGGCAGCAGTTCCGGGGTCGCGGCCGACGTGGTGTCGGCCAGCACGGTCAGATGTGGATCGCGGATCAGCTCGGCCGGCCCGGCCACCATCCTCCGGCCACCCAGCTCGAGCCAGGTCAGCTCGTCGTCCTCCAGCGCGTCCGCGACGAACGCGGGCGCCGCGAGCGACGGTCCCGAGATCACCACGCAGTCGCCCAGCAGGCTGTGCAGCTGACTGCCCAGCCGCGGGTTGACCATCTGGACGACGATCCGCAGGTCGGGATCCATGTCCCGGGCGGTCAACGCGGTGTGCACGTTGTGGACGTCGTCCGCGTCGAGCAGCACCAGTGCCCGCGCGGTCGACGGTGTCGTCTCGTCGGCATCGATCCCGGCGCGACGCAGGACGGACTCGCTGACCACGCGGACGCCCATCACCTGCGCGCCGAGCTCGTTGATCCGGTCGAAGTGCCGCGAGGCCGGGTTGACGACCGCGACCACGTCCTCGCCGGAGCTCACCAGTTCGGTGACCACCCGCAACATCGTGCGGTCCGATCCGCAGACGACCACAGCGCGCCCGTCGGGTGCCTGACCGGATCGCCGGGGGCCGCGGACCCGCCGTCGTTCCGGTGGTGGCGGGTCCTCTGCCGGGTCCTCCTCAGAAGCGGGCGGGCTCTCGGTACTCGCCCCACTCGTCCCGAAGAACGTGACAGATTTCCCCCATCGTGGCCTCCGCACGCGCCGCCTCCAGCATGGGTTCGATCAGACTGCCGGTACCCCTGGCCGCATCGACCAGAGCGGTCAGCGTACGACGTACCCGGTCCTCGTCGCGTTCCGCCTTGCGCGCCGCGAGCACCCGGCACTGCTCGATCTCCACCTCGTGGCTGACCCGCATGATCTCCAGCTCGCCGGACACGGTGTCGGTCAGGGTGTTCACCCCGACGATCTTCTTCTCGCCCTTCTCCAGCTTCTTCTGGTAGTCGAAGGCCGCGTCCGCGATCTCGCCCATGAACCAGCCGTCCTCGATCCCCCGCAGGATCCCGGCCGTCATCGTGCCGTCCGGGCTCATCTCCCTGATCCGCTCGAAGGTCGCCTCCGCCTCGGCCTCGATCTTGTCGGTCAGCGCCTCGACGTACCAGGACCCGCCGAGCGGGTCGGCCACGTTGGTGACCCCGATCTCCTCCATCAGTACCGACTGGGTCCGCAGCGCGATCTCGGCCGACTCCTCGCTCGGCAGGGCCAGGGTCTCGTCGAGGGCATTGGTGTGCAGCGAGTTCGTGCCGCCGAGGATCGCGGCGAGCGCCTCCACCGCAGTACGGACGACGTTGTTGTAAGGCTGCTGGGCGGTCAGCGAGACGCCGGCCGTCTGGGTGTGGAAGCGGAGCCACTGGGCCTTGTCCGTCTTCGCGCCGTACACGTCGCGGAGCCAGCGGGCCCAGATCCGCCGGCCCGCGCGGAACTTGGCGATCTCCTCGAAGAAGTCCAGGTGACTGTCGAAGAAGAAGGACAGTCCGGGTGCGAACTTGTCGATGTCGAGCCCTCGTGACAGGCCGAGTTCGACGTACCCGAACCCGTCGGCCAGCGTGTACGCCAACTCCTGAGCGGCCGTCGATCCCGCCTCGCGGATGTGGTAGCCGGAGACGCTGAGAGGCTTGTAGTCAGGGATGTTGGCGGCGCAGTACTCCATCAGGTCGCCGATCAGGCGCAGGTGTGGTTCCGGCGGGAACAGCCACTCCTTCTGCGCGATGTACTCCTTGAAGATGTCGGTCTGGAGCGTCCCGTTGAGCTTGGTGATGTCGGCACCCTGCCGCTCGGCCGCGACCAGATACATCACGAACGCCGGTACTGCGGGCCCGGAGATCGTCATCGACGTGGTGACGTCCTGCAGCGGGATGTCCTTGAACAGGCGATCCATGTCCGCGGCGCTGTCGATCGCGACGCCACAGTGCCCCACCTCGCCGAGCGACTTCGGCTCGTCGGAGTCACGCCCCATCAACGTCGGCATGTCGAACGCGACGGACAGCCCGCCACCGCCGGAGTTGAGGATCATCTTGTACCGCTCGTTGGTCTGCTCGGCGTTCCCGAACCCGGCGAACTGCCGGATCGTCCAGGTCCGCCCGCGATACCCGGTCGCATAGAGCCCGCGGGTGAACGGGAACTCCCCGGGCCATCCGATCCGCTCCATCCGCGGGTCGTCGGATCCCTCCGGCGGCCCGTAGACAGGCTCCACCTCGGTCCCGGACAAAGTCGTGAAGTCCGCCTCCCGCTTCCGTGTAGCGTCGAACCGCTGCTGCCAGCGGCTCCGCCCCTCGGCGATCCCGTGCGCGTCCATCACGACCTCCGTTTAGTAGGACTCCCTACAAAATACTTGGGCGTCCTACTAAATGCCAGCCAGCCGGGCTCCGGTTCGGGTCGGTTCGGTTCAGGTGAAGTCGCCGGCGGTGTGGCGCAGGGGCTCGAGAACCGACCAGAGCATCTTCAACTGCTCCTCGCTGAGGCCGCGCAACGCGAAGTCGGCGGCGACCAGATCAGCAGTGGCGCGTTCCACCAGTTCCCGTCCGTCGGCGGTGATCTCGCACAGAACCGCCCGCCCGTCGTCCGGGTGCGGGGTCCTCGTCACCAGTCCGGCGGCCTCGAGCCGGCGCACGATCGACGTCACCGAGGTCGGGTGAACCTGCAGCCGCTCCCCCATCTTGCCGAGTGGCAGCGAGCCGCGCCGGGAGAACGTCAGCAGCACCAGCGCCTCGAACCGCGCGAACGTCAGGCCGTGCGCCCGCAGGATCTCGTCCAGCTCCCCGATCACGATCTGCTGAGCGCGCATCAGCGAGGTCACCGCGCGCATCTGCTCGACCGCGCCCCATCGCCGCCCCCACTGCCGCGACGCCTCGTCGATCGGATCGAACGGCAACGGTCTGTTCCTCGCCATGCCGAGAGGTTAACCGCCTCCACCCCCAACCGGCCGCCATTGCTACCGGGAACTGTCCGCGGATGCTGCCATGATCGGCAGATGCCGATGTCGCCTGATCGTGCCGCCTTCTCTCTCGACTGCCTGCGCGCGGACTCAGCCCGCCTCGCCGAGGTCGCCCGCCTCGGCCTGTCCGCGGACGTCCCGAGCTGCCCCGGCTGGACGGTCGACACCGTCGTCCGCCACACCGCGACCGTGTACCTGCACAAGGTCGAGGTCCTCCGCCTCGGCCGTCTCCCCGACCCGTGGCCGCCGGACCTCACCTCCCGCGACGCCCTCGACCTGTACGACGAGGCGCGGGCGAAGGTGGTCGCCGCCCTGGAGCAGGCGGGGACCGACCTCCCGACCTGGACGTTCTCCCCCGACGACAAGACCTCCGCGTTCTGGTACCGGCGAATGGCACTGGAGACGGCGGTCCACCGGGTGGATGTCGAACAAGCCCACGACGTCGTCACCCCGATCGACCGCGCACTCGCCCTCGACGGCATCGACGAAATTCTGGTCCTGATGCTCGGCGGTCCCTGGTGGGAGGAGGGCGACACCTCGCACCCGGTCGACGCGGGCGTCCGGATCACCTCTGAAGGCCGCTCGTGGACCATCCGCGCCGACGCCACCAGCGCGACCGTCACCCAGGGCAAGGAGGGCGAGGTCGACGCCGAGATCTTCGGCGAGGCAAACGACATCCTCCTCTGGCTCTGGGGCCGCCGCGGTTCGGACACAATCCAGACCGTCGGCAACGACACCGCAGTAGAGGCCTTCCGCAACCGCGTCGCCGAGTGCACCACCTGAATTAGCGATCCGCGGGTGTGGGTGGTTCGCGGGTTTCATAGGTGTGGGTGGTTCGCGGGTAGGTGTGGGTGGTTCGCGGGTAGGTGTGGGTGGTTCGCGTCGCCGGGCTGCGTGATGGTGCTAGTCGCGGCGAGGTGAGTCAAGGGCGCTTCGCGGCCCTTCGGGCTCGAACCAGTTCGACCCTTGACACACCTCACCACGACCAGGGAAAGACGCAGCTACGCCCGGAGCCGCTGAGAAGAACGGCCACAATTCAGGGAATTACGTCGAGGGACGCCGACCAGGTGACCCGGCGCAGCCCCGGTGTCCCGACCGACAGGTAATAGTCGCCTCGGCGGCTCTCCCGCCCCGCCGGCCCCGCCTGACCACGCCGACTACTGCCCCACTCCGGCCACCACTACCTGTCGGTCGGGACACCGACCACCCCCAACGACCCCACCGATCCATCTGGCGGAACGCGCACACCACCTAGTGGACCAGCCGGTGAACCACCCGGCCGATAGCCACCTGCTCGACCGATACCGCCCTACAGACCGGCATCGGCCCAACGACCCGGCATCCACCCGGACCCGCCCACCACCGATACCGGGTTATTCGACCGATAGCGCCCAGTAGACCGGCACCGGCCCCACAAGCCGGCAGCCGACCGAACCACGCCACGATCTCCAGCACGGCCCCCCACCCAGACCCACAGAACCCACCGAAACCACCCGGGAAACCGTTTACTGGACAGGGTTTCGCGACTTCTGTAGGTCCGGATGGGGCCACCTCGGAACCGGCACCACCCGGGCCGACGGAACCACCGCAATCGCCGAACATCCCACACGAACCACCCGGGCGGACGGAATCCCTGATGCAGCTCACACGTCAGCGCGGATCCGCGTAGCTGCGTCCTTCCCTGGTCGGGATGGGGCAGGTCAAGAGTCGAACTTGTTCGATCCCGAAGGGACGCGAAGCGCTCTTGACCTGCCCCATCCCGACTAGCACACTCTCGCAGCGGAGACGCGCAACCACACTGCCAATGCACCGACGCAACCACATCGCCAATGCACCGGACGCAACCACAGCCCCACTGCAAGCGACGCAACCACATGCGGGTTAGTCGTCGTGGTCGGGGTCGGTCCAGTTGCCGCGTTCGCTGTTGAAGATGGATTTGGTGGCGCTGGGGGCCTGCCGGTGAGCCGCGGGGGCGGTGGTGGTCCGGGTGCTGGTGGTGACTTCCTGGGCGGAATCCATCCCGATCGGACCGGTACCGTCGTCGTCGGAGTCGTCATCGTCGTCGCCTTTCACGACGTCGACGCTGGCCGAGGCCCGGAGGCCGGTGCGCTGGATGACCCGCTGGATGGTCAGGTCGCGGTCGTCGGGACGGCTGACGAACCTGATCTCGCGGAAGCCCTGGTCCTGCGCGGCGGACTCGAAGACGAAGTGGCCGTAGCCGAGGAAGCGGCCGACGATCGGCTTCTGCAGGGTGATGTCGAGGATCCGGGCGATCGGGGTGGTCGCGACGGTCTGGGAGAAGACGCCGCGGATCCGCATCACCCGCATGTTGGTGACCACGAACCGGTCCCGGTGTTCGGTCAGGAAGCGCCAGAACGCGTGCGACAGCAGGACCAGCACGATCACCAGCAGGACCCCGGCGCCGGTCAGCGACATCCACAGCATCGCCACCAGCAGCGCGGTTGCGAGGAACACCTCGAGCATCGGCACCGCGAACACGACCCAGTGGTGCCGTACCTCGTCGATGACCACTTCGCCCTCGTCCGAGATCAGGTGGCGCCGCACCTTCGGATCGAAGATCCGGAACAGGCCTATACCGGCCATCCGCTCACTCCCCTGTCACCCGCTGTCGGCCGTCCGGCCTGCACCACCATTGTCGCTGGCGTAACCACGGTCGCCATCACAGCCAAGTGTCCCGCACGATTGCTCGCGACGGGACACTTGGGTGAAGGTTCAGTCGAACAGCGCGGAGAGGAAAGTGATCACGCTCCCGAACGCATCCCCGACGGCCGAGAACGCACCTCCCACGGCATCTGCGGCACCTTCCGGCTGTGTGAACAGATAGAACGCCGCAAAGGCGATGACCAGCCAGATCAGCAGCTTCTTCGGCATGTCACCACTCCTCGATCGCAACCAACTCGGTCGACTGTGTTTGTATCACGGACTGTCACCAATTGTCACTGACTGAACACAGCCCACCGCACAATGCTCACCAGCTTCAAGATCCATTCTGTAACGGATCAGGGGGCAGGGCAGCGACCGGCGCGCCGCCCTGAGACAAACATCCCTCCGCGGCCAAGGATTCCTTTGATACTTGCCCGTTTTCGGGCCGGAAGGCACTCTCCGGCGCACGAGCAACTGCATGTTCGCCTACCGCGTAATCACCGGATCCACCCCGCTCAGAGATCAGAGCGCGGCGATCAGTTCGTCCGCGGCGGCGTACGGGTCGGTGTCACCGTCAGCCACCTTCGCGGCCAGTACGTCGAGCCGCGCGTCGCCGTGCAGGTGCGCGAACCGGGACCGCAGCGACGTCATCGCGATCGCCTCGATCTCGTCCCGGGCCCGGCTGCGGCGGCGCTCCACCAGTACTCCGTTGCCGCGCATCCAGGTCAGCCGGTCCTCGATCGCCGCGACCAGCTCGTCCACCCCTTCGTTGCGTGAGGCAACGGTTTTCAGGATCGGCGGGATCCAGGCGTCCGGAGCCCGATCGGCCAGCCCGAGCATGGTCCGCAGGTCGCGGGTGAGGTTCTGGACGCCGTCCCGATCCGCCTTGTTCACAACGTAAATGTCGCCGACCTCGAGGATGCCGGCCTTCGCCGCCTGGATGCCGTCACCCATCCCCGGCGCAAGCAGGATCAGCGTCGTGTCGGCCATCCCGGCGATCTCCACCTCGGACTGCCCGACCCCGACCGTCTCCACCAGCACGACGTCGAAACCGGCCGCGTCGAGCACCCGGAGCGCCTGCGGCGTGGTCCACGCCAGCCCGCCCAGATGACCCCGCGAGGCCATCGAGCGGATGAACACCCCGGCGTCCGTCGCGTGGTCCTGCATCCGCACCCGGTCGCCCAGCAGCGCACCGCCGGAGAACGGCGACGACGGGTCCACCGCCAGCACCCCGACCCGCTTCCCGGTCTTCCGGTACGCCGAGACGAGCGCCGACGTCGAGGTCGATTTCCCGACCCCGGGCGATCCCGTGATGCCCACGATGTGCGCCTGACCGGCGTACGGCGCGAGCGCGGCCATCACCTGGCGCAGCAACGGCGACTCGTCCTCGACCAGCGAGATCAGCCGGGCGACGGCCCGCGCGTCACCGTCGCGGGCCCGTTCGACCAGCTCGGCTACCGGTGCGGTCCGTCGTGGCATCGGCTCTCTGTCGGCTCGGGGATAGGGCTAGGCCAGGATCACTCGGCCCAGGAAGAGGGTCAGCGTAATCAGCCCGGGGTACTCAGCTCTGGGCAACCCGGATGATCAGCGCGTCGCCCTGACCACCGCCACCGCAAAGGGCAGCAGCACCGGTCCCACCACCGCGGCGCTGCAGCTCGAGCGCCAGGTGCAGCACCAGCCGGGCACCGGACATCCCGATCGGGTGGCCGAGCGCGATCGCGCCGCCGTTCACGTTGACCTTGTCCAGATCGACGTTCAGCTCGCGGGCGCTGGCGATCCCGACGGCCGCGAACGCCTCGTTGATCTCGATCAGGTCGAGCGCCTCGGGCTCGATCCCTTCCTTCGCGCAGGCCTTCACGATCGCGTTCGCCGGCTGGCTCTGCAGGGTCGAGTCGGGCCCGGCCACCGAGCCGTGCGCGCCGATCTCAGCGATCCAGGGCAGCCCGAGCTCGACGGCCTTCGCCATGCTCATCACGACGACGGCACAGCCGCCGTCGGAGATCTGCGAAGCCGAACCCGCGGTGATCGTGCCGTCCTTACCGAAGGCCGGCCGCAACTTGGCGAGCGTCTCGACCGAGGTGTCGGCGCGGACACCCTCGTCGGAGTCGATCCACAGCGGGTCGCCCTTGCGCTGCGGCACCTCGACCGGCACCACCTCGTCGTCGAAGACGCCGTTCTTCCAGCTCTCGGCGGCCAGCTGGTGCGAGCGGGCGCTGAACGCGTCCTGCTCCTCACGGGTCAGCTTGAGGCCGGTGCTGTTCGCCTGGTCGGTGAGCGCGCCCATCGCCTGGTCCGTGAACGCGTCCCAGAGTCCGTCGAACGCCATCGAGTCGACCAGTGTGGTGTCGCCGTACTTGAAGCCCTCGCGCGACTTCGGCAGCAGGTGCGGCGCGTTCGTCATCGACTCCATCCCGCCGGCCACCACCACGTCGTACTCGCCGGCGCGGATCAGCTGGTCGGCGAGCGCGATCGCGTTCAGGCCGGACAGGCAGACCTTGTTGATCGTGATCGCGGGCACCGACATCGGGATGCCGCCCTTCGCGGCGGCCTGGCGGGCGGCGATCTGGCCGGCCCCGGCCTGCAGCACCTGGCCCATGATCACGTACTCGACCTGGTCCGGCGCGACTCCCGCCTTCTCCAGTGCGCCCTTGATCGCGAAGCCACCGAGCTCGGCGCCGGTGAAGCCTTTCAGGCCACCGAGCAGCCGCCCGATCGGGGTCCGCGCACCGGCGACTATGACGGTCTGGTTCTGCGAGCTACGAGTGGCGTCAGACATGCCGCCACGATACCTGCGACCTCACTGGTACGCCTCTGCCGAGAGGCTGTCGATCAGGTCACACGTCCGGTGTCGGATCGACCACACTCCATGGATTCGGACGCCTGATTGGTCCACTCTGGCGGCATGGACCACCTCACCGGCACCCTGACGCTGTTCGACGCGATCGACCACGTCGGCATCGCGGTCGCGAACCTCGACGAGGCTGTCCGGTACTACGCCGACATGTTCGGCATGACCGTGGCGCACGAGGAGATCAACGAAGAGCAGGGCGTTCGCGAGGCGATGCTCTCGGTGGGCGACTCCGGCTCGTCGATCCAGCTACTGGCTCCCCTGTCGGACGACTCCCCGATCGCCAAGTTCATCGGACGCCACGGGGTCGGCATCCAGCAACTCGCCTACCGCGTGCACGACCTCGACGCGGTCTCGGCGACCCTGCGCGAACGCGGCGCGGAACTCCTGTACGACGAGCCGAAGCGCGGCACCGCGAACTCCCGGGTCAACTTCATTCACCCGCGCTCGGCCGGCGGCGTCCTGATCGAACTCGTCGAACCCGCCGCGCACTGACCCCAGCGACTACCGGTGCGGCACACTGCAAGTTACTGCCCGCGGACGCTTCGTGTTGAGCGCTTTCTCACCGCTCCACCCACTTGCATCCGGACTACTCTGTTGAAGTGCTGATCGACAGCGCGACCGAGACCCAGCTTGGTGAGACCACCGGCTTCCTGCATGACGCCTTCGTCTACAACGATGATGAAGAGTTCGTCCGCCACACGGCACCCTTTCTCCGCGACGGCGTCACGGCCGGGGAAGTCGTCCTGGCAGCGCTTCCCGAGCCCCGGATCGCCTTGCTCCGCGAGGTTCTCGGCTCCGCGGCCGACCAGGTCGCCTTCCTCGACATCACCAGCGCAGGGCGCAACCCTGCCCGGATCATCCCGCTGTGGCGGAACGTCCTCGACCAGAACCCGCACCGCGGCGTCCGCGGGATCGGCGAGCCCGCCTACCGGGGCCGCAGCGAGGCCGGGTTCGAGGAGGCCAAGCTGCACGAGGCACTGCTCAACGTCGCGTTCGAGCACACCGGCCCCTTCCGGCTCCGCTGCCCGTACGACGCTGCCGTCGTCTCCGCCACTCTGGATCCGACGGAGAACCATCCGTTCGTGCACGACTCCAACGGCTCGTCGCGCGGCGCCGGTCCCCGGACCGAGGTCGCCTCGATGATCTTCCGTACGCCGCTGCCCGCAGTACCGGAGGATGCCGAGCGGATGGAGTTCGGGCTGGCGGAACTGACCGAAGTACGGCATTGGGTGAACGCGCGGGCGCGGGAGCGCGGGCTGTCCGCCGACCGCATCGACGACCTGGCACTGGCCCTGCACGAGGTGTGCACCAACAGCATCCGTTTCGGTGGCGGCCGCGGCGAACTGTCGCTGTGGATCGCCGACGACAGTCTGATCTGCGAAGTGGCCGACCAAGGGTCCATCGACGACTTGCTCGTCGGGCGGGTACTGCCGCCAGTGGAGGGGCTCGGCGGGCGCGGCGTCTGGCTCGCCAACCAGCTCTGCGACCTGGTCCAGCTCCGCTCCGGCGCCGGCTTCACCCAGGTCCGCCTGCACACCCATCTCGGCTGACATCGAAAGCCATCCGGCCGATAAGACCACTGGACACAGTGGACTGAGAAAGTGACGGTCGTCTCAACGGCTGCGAACTAGGTCACAAGGCACTGCCGCAGAGGCATACTCATCGGTAGATTCCGCTCTCACCACGACCGCCGCTCCAGGAGGTATGACGTGAAGCAGATCCTCGACGCGATCCTTGCCGGCGACAGTGCTGCCGTCGGCGGGCTCGACGTACCGGACCACTATCGCGGCATCACCGTGCACGCGGACGAAACGACGATGTTCGAGGGTCTGGACAGCCGCGAGAAGGACCCGCGCAAGAGTCTGCACCTCGACGACGTCCCGACCCCGGAGCTCGGACCGGGCGAGGCGCTGGTCGCGGTGATGGCGAGCGCGATCAACTACAACACCGTCTGGACCTCGATCTTCGAGCCGGTGTCGACCTTCACGTTCCTCAAGCGGTACGGCAAGCTGTCGCCGCTGACCGCCCGCCACGACCTGCCGTACCACGTGGTCGGCTCGGACCTGTCCGGCGTCGTACTGCGGACCGGGCCCGGCGTGAACGCGTGGAAACCCGGCGACGAGGTGGTCGCGCACTGCCTGTCCGTCGAGCTGGAATCCCCCGATGGCCACAACGACACGATGCTCGACTCCGAGCAGCGGATCTGGGGCTTCGAGACGAACTTCGGCGGACTCGCCGAGCTCGCGCTGGTGAAGTCGAACCAGTTGATGCCGAAGCCGGAACACCTGACCTGGGAAGAGGCTGCCAGTCCGGGCCTGGTGAACTCCACGGCGTACCGGCAACTGGTCTCGGCCAACGGCGCGAACATGAAGCAGGGCGATGTGGTCCTGATTTGGGGAGCCTCCGGCGGACTCGGTTCGTACGCGACCCAGTTCGCGCTGAACGGCGGCGCGATCCCGGTCTGCGTGGTCTCGTCGCCGGAGAAGGCCGAGATCTGCCGGGCGATGGGCGCCGAACTGATCATCGACCGGACCGCGGAGGGCTACAAGTTCTGGTCCGACGAGCACACCCAGGACCAGCGGGAGTGGAAGCGCCTCGGCGCCAAGATCCGCGAACTGACCGGCGGCGACGACCCGGACATCGTCTTCGAGCATCCCGGCCGGGAGACCTTCGGCGCCTCCGTGTACGTCGCTCGCCGGGGCGGCACGATCGTGACGTGTGCGTCGACGTCGGGATTCATGCACGAGTACGACAACCGCTACCTGTGGATGAACCTGAAGAGAATCATCGGCTCCCACTTCGCGAACTACCGCGAGGCGTGGGAGGCGAACCGATTGATTGCCAAGGGCATGGTCCATCCCACCGTCAGCCGCGTCTATCCGCTCGAGGAGACCGCCCAGGCGGCGTACGACGTGCACCGCAACCTCCACCAGGGCAAGGTCGCGGTCCTCACCCTGGCCCCGACCGAGGGCCTCGGCGTCCGCAACCCCACCCTCCGCGCCCAGCACCAGGCCGAGATCAACCGCTTCCGCGACCGCTGACCGCCTCCCCTCCCGCATCCTTCGGTCCCACTTCGCCCTTACCGGGAGACGTGGTCTGTGTCACCGATGTCTCCCGGTAAGGGCGAAGTGGGACCGAAGGATGCGGGGTGGGTTGGCGGTGTGAACTCTGGTTCTGACAGGCTCTAAGGTGGGGGATTCATCCGCGCCGCCAGAAGGGACCTTTGGTCATGGCTGACGAGTCGAGCCTGCCGTTCTTCGACCGTACGGCGACCGCTGCCGGGGGCTTCCCCGTCGGTCGTCGTGGGTACGACAAACAAGCAGTGGACGACTACGTCCGCGCGCTCGAGGCGCAACTCGCCCAGACGCGCAACAAAGTGGACGAGCTGCAGTCCGGTTCCGCTCCGCTGCAACGCCAGTTGGACGAGGCCAAGCGCCAGCTCGAAGCCAGTGCCAACCCCTCGTACGCCGGGCTCGGTGACCGCGCCGCGCAGATCCTGCGGCTCGCCCAGGACCAAGCGTCCGAAGCGCTGGAAGAGGCCAAGCGGGAGGCCGACGAACTGCGCGCCACCGCCGCCAAGGAGGCCGCGTCCGCTCGGGCGACCGGTGAACGCGAGGCCCAGGACATCCGGACCGTCGCGCTGAACGAGTCCGACAGCCTGCGCCGGACCGCTGAAGGCGACGCGGAGGAGATCAAGCGCACGGCCGAGACCGAGGGTGCCGAGGTGCTCGCGGCCGCGCGGCGGAAGGCCGAGCAGCTGCAGCTGACCGCGGAGTCGCAGTCCAGCACGCTGAAGAACGGCGCACTGCACGAGGCCGAGAAGATCCGGACCGCGATCCAGCGCGAGTCGGCCGCACTCCGGGCCCGACTGGCCGACGAGCGCGAGCAGCAGGCCAAGGAGCTCGCCGACAAGCACTCGCAGATCGCCAGCGACACCGAGAACCTGACCACCCAGATGCGAGAGGCGGCCGAGCAGTCCGAGCGCCGCGTCGCCGAGGCGACCGGCCAGGCGAGCAAGATCCGCGCCCAGGCGGAGGAATCGGCCGAGCGCACGCTGACCCGCGCCCGTCGCGAGGCCGAGCAGCTGCTCACCACCGCGCGGACCAGGTCCGAGGCGGAGCTGGCGAACGCGGCGGACGAGGCCGAGCGGTCCCGCACGGTCATCGCCCGCGAGACCGAGCGGCTGGCCAAGCGCCGCGACGGCATCCTGGCGCAGATCGCCGGGCTGAACGACATCGCCAGCAACATCGCGAGGCAGGCCGCCGAGCTCGACTCGGAGACCGCCGCACCGGCGTCGTACAACCCGTTCGGCCGCCCGGAAAGCCCGTTCGCCGCCCCGGCGACGGACAACTTCCCGCCGGCAGTCCCGAGCTCGTACGACGCGACGCCCAGCCCGGCGACTTCGTACGAGGCAACGCCAAGCAGCTCCTACGAGGCAACGCCCAGCTCGTACGACGCGACGCCGGCCCCGGCGAGCACGTACGAAGCAAAGCCGAGCTCGTACGACGCGAAGCCGTACGACGCGGCGTCGTCCTTCGACGCCAAGCCTGCTACCGGTAGTTCGTTCGCCGGGGGCAGCCCGTTCGTGGGCGCCGACGCCGGTGAGGCCCGGGTCGACGAGACCCGGATCGACACCGGTCTGCGGGTCGAGGACCCGGCGCTGCTGAACGGCAAGGACGCCGCAGCCGATGTTCGGACCGGCACCGCGAACGACGACCGGACCGAGGAGCCGCGGGACGAGACCAAGATCGACCAGTTCCGGCTCGAGGACCTGGCCGGCGACGAGACCCGGGTCGAGGCCGCGGACAGCCCGTTCAAGTCCGCCGCCAAGGACGAGTCCGACGTCGATGCCAAGGGCAAGGACAGCGGCCGATCCCCGAAGGAAGAGATGTGACGCCACCCGGCGACGACAACTCCACAGGGACCGAGCAAACGGACGTCGCGGAGATCGAGAGCGCGGCCAAGCAGGCGAAGGCGGCCGCTGCTGAGGCAGAGGCCGCCGCGGACGACGCCGAGGACTCGGCGGAAGAGGCCGACGAGTCGGCCGACGAGGCCGAGAAGTCAGCGAAGGTCGCCGACGCCTCGGCCGACCGGGCCACGGCCGAGGCCGGCGTGCTGGACAACCTGGCCGGCGAACTGCTGATCGACGAGCGGCATCCCGACGTCGGGATGGGTGCCCCCGGTCCCCCGCTCGGCCGGTCGAACCCTTTCGTCTTCGGGTTCTTCGCCGCGCTCGGCGTGCTGGTCGCCTGGGGCCTGTGGAACGCGCTCGGTCAGGCCAAGTCGGTCCTCATCCTGCTGATCGTGTCGATGTTCATCGCGGTCGGGCTGAACCCGCTGGTCGAGTGGTTCATGCGCCGCGGGCTGAAGCGCGGTCTGGCGGTCGGCGTCGTCTTCCTGCTGATGATCCTGGCGGTCACCGGCGTCGGCCTCGCGATCGTGCCGGTGGTCACCGACCAGATCAACAGCCTGATCCGGAACGCGCCCGAATGGCTCGACCTGCTGACCAAGTCCAAGACGCTGAACGAGCTCAACGACCGCTACCAGTTCATCCAGAAGGCCCAGGACTACATCCAGGACCCGGCGCTCGCGCAGCGGGCTTTCGGCGGCGTCCTCGGCGTCGCCGGGGTGGTCGCGAACGCGCTGTTCTCCGGCTTCACGGTGCTGATCCTGACCCTGTACTTCCTGGCGTCGCTGCCAACGGTCAAGCGCGCCGCCTACAGCCTGGTCCCGGCCACCCGGCGGCAGCGGGTCTCGATCCTGGGCGACGAGGTCCTCGGCCGGGTCGGCGGCTACGTCAGCGGCCAGGTCCTGGTCGCGGCGTGCGCCGGTGTCTTCATGTTCATCTTCCTGGAGATCGTCGGCCTGCGTGACTACGCCCTGGCCCTGGCGATCGTGGTGATGTTCACCGCCTTCATCCCGATGGTCGGTGGCCTGATCGGCGTCGTACTCGTCGCGCTGATCGGTCTCACCGACGGGCTGTGGACCGGTGTCGCCTGTCTCGCGTACGGCATCATCTACCAGCAGATCGAGAACTACGTGATCGCGCCGCGGATCATGCGGCGGGCGGTCAACATCCCTGGCGCGGTGACAGTGATCGCGGCACTGCTCGGTGGCGCGCTGCTCGGCGTCGTCGGCGCCCTGCTCGCCATCCCGACCGCAGCTGCCCTGCTGCTCATCATCCGCGAGGTCTGGGTCCGCAAGGCGGACGCTTCGTAGCAGTGACTTGTTGCCGCCGGCCCCTGGCCCCCCGGTCCGGAGGCCGGCGACAAGTCTGTTGCTACGGGCCGGCGAGCTTGGTGACCTCGGGCCCGTTGAGGTCGGCGAAGGCGCAGGCTCGCGGGTAGCCGGCGAGACAGCCGCGCATCGTCATCAGGGCCGTGTAGTAGTCGATGTGGCGAAACCCGTCGGTCTCACCCCGGGCGAACGCCTGGTGCCTGATCGCGCTCACCCAGCGGTAGAACGCCTCGTCGGGGATCGGCACGTACGCCGACGGTTCGAACGACTGCAGGTCCTCGGCGTTCTCGCCGTACAGGAAAGTCCGTACTGCGTGCCTCGGGAGCTCGTGGTCCATCGGCAGATCGGCCAGGTAGCGAGCTCGTTCGGCCAGTCTCGCGGCCCGCTCGTGGTCGCGCTGCCAGCTGTGCCGCCAGTGCGTGATCACGGTGTCCGGCTGCTTCTCCCGGATGATCGTGGCCAGTTCGAGCGCGACCTCGTCGCTGTCGGGCAGGAATCCCTCACTGTGCTCGAGCACCATGAAGTCGGCCCCGATCGCGGTGGCGAACGCCTCGCCCTCGGCGACCTTCTGCTGCCTGTACTCCGCCGGCGACAGCCGCGGGTGGCCCCGCTCCCCCGCCGTCAGCGCGACGATCGTGGCGTTGGCACCCTCGAGCACCAGCTTGGCCAGGGTGGGGCCTGCCGTCAGGTCCATGTCCCCGATGTGGCCGCCGATGGCCAGCACGTTTCTGCTCAAGTCACGCACCTCCGCTGGATCAGGTAGGAAATTTACCTAACCAAAGCGCAGTAGGTCAACGTCTAACCGAGGAAGGGCGTCACCGCGGCGAGGAAGTCGTCCAGCCGCTCGGCGTGCACCCAGTGGCCCGCCTCGGGGATCACCGCGAACTCGACCCGCGGGAAATAGGCCTCGATCGTGGCCCGGTAGTCGTGCTTCACGTAGTCGGACTTGCCGCCGTAGACGACCAGCGTGGGCCCGTCGTACGAGCCGGTCACGTCGGAGGGCCAGCCGGACAGGTCCGGCAGGGCGGCCTCGATCACCGGGAGGTTCGGGCGCCACCGGGCCCCGGCGTCGTCGAGGATCAGGTTCTGCAGGAGGAACGCCCGGGTCCCCGGCGACTCGACGGCCTCGACCAGCTGGGCGTCGACGTCGGACCTGCGTTGCACGTTGGACAGGTCCGCGGCACGCATCGCAGCGGCGTACTGGGTGAACTGTGGCGGGTAGACCACCGGCGCGGCGTCGACGACGACCAGGCGATCGACGACCTCGGGGTACCTCAGCGCGGTCAGCATCGCGGTCTTGCCGCCCATCGAGTGACCGACCAGCGCGACAGGCCCGACCCCGAGGCTCGAGATCGTCTCCTGGACGTCCTCGGCCATCTCCGGGTACGTCATCGTGTCGACGTGCGGGGAGGTGCCGTGGTTGCGCAGGTCGAACGCGAAGACGCGGTGCGCGGACGAGAGCCGGCGGGCGACCGTCATCCAGTTGCGGCCGGACCCGAACAGTCCGTGCATCACCACGACCGGCGAACCACTCTCGCCGTACGACGTGACCGGGAGCTTCATCGACACCTCTCTCGACAGGGATCAGCGGTGGCGTTGCCAGCAGGCGGTGTGCCAGTGGCGACGTTCGTCCAGGGACTGCCCGCCGCCGATCGCGGCGAGCAGGCTCGGGTTCTCCGGCCAGACCACCACGTGCGGGGTGGCCGGCAGGATCTGCTGGTCGCAGCCGGGACACCGGTAGGACTTGCTGGAGGCCGAGCCGCTGACCCGGCGCACGATCCACTCGCCGTCCGACCGTTCCTCCCGGACCTGATGACCACCCAGCAGCGGCCGGTCGCTGACCGGTCGCGTGTGCTTCGAGGGTCTTCTCTTCCGGGGCGACATAGCGTCTCCGAGCCTATCCGCCGCCCCTCCTCTCGCATCCTTCGGTCCCACTTCGCCCTTGACGGAGACGTGGTCTGTGAAGACGACATCTCCCGTCAAGGGCGAAGTGGGACCGAAGGATGCGAGGAGGGTACGTCAGGCGCGGCGGGCGGCGGCGTACGCGGCGGTGCCGATCAGTTCCATCGAGACCTGGAGGCGTTCCAGGCTGACGTTCTTCGCGATCGTGTCCTCCGGCGAGTGGTACGGCGGCTCGAGGTGGGCCGGTGAGATCTCGCCGCGCCAGGAGAAGTTCGCGGCCGCGATGCCGACCTCCTGGAAGGACTGGTGGTCACTCGCACCCCGCAGTACCGGCCCGACCATCCGCGGGTCGTACCCGAGCCGCACACCGGCATCCCGTACTGCGGTCGTCGCCGTGTTGGCGAGTCCGTCGAAGGAGAGCAGCCAGTACGTCACCGCCGGATCCCAACTGGTCGCCACCATGTCGTTCTGGAACACCGCCCGGTACCGATCACGCTGATCCTGGGCGAGCTGCGCCACGTGGTACCGCGAACCGATGAGCCCTTGTTCCTCTGAACCCCACAAGGCGAAACGCAGGGTGGCTTCAGTCGGCAACTTTGCCAGCACCCGGGCGATCTCGAGCGTGAGGACCGTGCCCGAGCCGTCGTCGTTCGCGCCGGGCGCGCCGACCACCGTGTCGTAGTGACCGCTGACCATCACGATCGGCGACTTGCTGCCGCGGCCCTTCCGTTCGCCGATCACGTTGTTCGAGATCAGCCCGCGGTGCGCCGCAGTACTGATGGACAAAGGCAGCGTGTTGACCACGGCGAGCGCTTCGCGGAGCAACCGCTTCTGCACCTGCGCGACGCCGACCACGGGGATCGGCGCATCCGTCAGACCGCTCGGCTGGTACGCCGATGCTCGCCGCGGGAACACCGCATCCGCCGGAAGCAGAACGACTGCGATCGCACCACGTGCCGCTGCCTCCGCGACAAATGCCGGACGGGCTGCTGTCAGGTCATCGGCGAGAACGACCGACCCAGCGACATCCGCGGGCCAGACCGGGGCGGTGACGGATCCTACGTCCCGGGCCGGACCCTGGACAGTGACTCCGTGCTTCCCGCCGGGTGCCGCACCAGCCTGCCAGCACAGGTCGTTCGGCAGCACGATGCGTGGATCGCCAATCTGGGCGAGGAACTTGTCCGCCACCGGGAACGGCTCGAGGCGGGTCTTGTAGCCGAACCGGTCGAGCTGGTCGGCCAGGTAGTCTGCGGCCCGCTTCTCGCTCTCGGTACCGCCGATCCTCGGACCGATCTTCTCGGACAGGACCTTGAGGTGCTGCACGGCTCGGTCGGACGAGAGCCCCGAGACGACTTGCCGGTCGTACTTGTCCAGCGTCGGCGGGCGGACCGCTCCTGGACGCTGGTCATCCGCGGCCCAGGCGGGCGCAGCGGGCAGGGCGGTGGCGGCGGTCACGCCGGCGACGGCACCGAGCAGGCCGCGACGACTCAAACCGGACGTATCGGTCATGCAGGTCTCCCTTTTGGTCGGCCCGAGTCAGCCGACCGTAACCGAATCCGCACCGCACCGCTGCCCGCTGCGCGTGCCGCACTAGCTCGCCTGCCCCGCCCGGTGCTCGGCCCGCAGTTCGCTGCCGACCTCGTGCATGTGTCCGAGGCCCATCCGGTAGGACTCGACCAGGCCGGTGCTCAGGTACGGCATCCCGATCCGCTCGCAGTAGGACCGCACGATCGGCTGGGCGAAGCGCAGGTTGGCGCGCGGCATGCTCGGGAACAGGTGGTGCTCGATCTGGTAGTTCAGACCGCCCATCATCCAGTCGGTCACCAGGTCGCCGTCGACGTTGCGCGAGGTCAGGACCTGCTTCTCCAGGTGGCCCCAGTTGCTGTCGTCGTCCGGCATCTCCATGCCCTTGTGGTTCGGCGCGAACACGCTGCCGAGGTGCAGGCCGAAGAGCGCGTGGTGGAGCGCGGCGAACGCGATCGCCTTGCCGGGCGACATGATCAGGAACAGCGCACCGAAGTACAGGATCAGGTGTGCGGCCATCAGGCCGAGCTCCAGCTGCGCGTCCTTGCGACGCCTGCGGCCGGCCAGGAACAGTAGGCTGGAGACCTTGAGGTTGATGCCTTCCAGGGTGAGCAGCGGGAAGAAGATCTTCGCCTGGTTGCGGCTGAGCCAGCCGTACAGGCCGGTACGGCCCTCGGCCTGCTCCATCGTCCAGACGAGCACGCCCTCGCCGACGTCCGGGTCCTTGTCGGTGTGGTTCGGGTTCGCATGGTGCCGGTTGTGCTTGTCGTTCCACCAGCCGTAGCTCATCCCGCAGACCAGGTTGCCGTGCAGCCGGCCGATCAGGTCGTGCAGCTTGCGGGAGGAGCTGATCTGCTGGTGCCCGGCGTCATGACCGAAGAACGCCGCGCGAGTCGTCAGTACGGCGAGCGGGATCGTGAGCAGCAACTGGAGCCACGAGTTGCCGAGCAGGACGATGCCCGCCCAGGTCGCCGCCATCAGCGCCACGTTCAGCCCGATCGAGATCGCGTACGCCGCGGTCCGGCGTTCCAGCAGGCCCGCTTCCTTGACCTCGCGAAGCAAGGGGGCGAAGTCGCTGCCTTTGGCAGCTCGGGGTGGGGCGAGCGCAATGGACTGAGCCATCGGTTCCTCATCTCGGTGCGGTGGGGAGGCCTGGGCGACAGCCGGGCCGGGGTACGTGATCAACCCTGGCCGTCCCGGCGCGGGAATACATGAGTGCTACTACCCGGGTAGTGCGGGGCCCAGGGGCCCTGGTCACAGTAGGTCTAACACCACTGAGGAGGAGCTGAGTCTGGGCGATGATGGTGGTTGCCGGGCCGGTTCTGGTCTCAGGCAGGTGCTCGGAACGGTCGGAACGGGAGAGAAAGATGACGATGGCGCAATCGGTGCCCAAGGCGCCTTTGCGGTTTCCGCGGGTGGCGCAGCCCTTCATCGCGCTGGGCCTGGCGATCCTGGCGGAGCTCGGCATCGCCTTCTTCGTGCTGAACGTGGTCGCCGTACCGCTGATCGCCGTCTGGGTCGGCATCCCGATGCTGCTCGTCTTCGTGCCCTGCGCCCGCTGGTTCGCGAACTGCCACCGGACGATGCTCTCGCGGTTCCTCGACACCGAGATCCAGCGTCCCTACCGCAAGCCGCCGATCCCCGGCATGCTGATGTGGCTGCGGACCACGCTGGCCGACCCGGCGACCTGGCGGGACATCGCCTGGCTGCTGGTGAACGCTGTGATCGGCTTCACCCTGACGCTACTGTCGGCCGTGCTCTTCCTGGCCTCGGTCTTCTACCTGATCTACCCGTTCCTGGTCTGGGTCACCCCGGACGGCGTCTTCACCGAGCCGTTCGGCGGGCTGTTCACCGTGAACGTGGCCACCAGCTTCTTCGTCATCCCCGTCGGGTTCCTCGCCTTCATGATCTGGATGGCCTCGGGCGAGCGGCTGCTGAGGGCGGACGCCTACATCGCCAAGTCGCTGCTCGGCCCGACCGAGAACGCCAAACTGGCGCTCCGGGTCCGCGAGCTGGCCGAGTCCCGCGCGGAGACCGTCGACACCCAGGCGGCCGAGCTGCGCCGGATCGAGCGGGACCTGCACGACGGCGCCCAGGCCCGGCTGGCCGCGCTCAGCATGAACCTCGGCATGGCCGAGGAGATGGTCAGCCGCGACCCGGCCCAGGCGGCGGCACTGCTCACCGAGGCCCGCGAGTCCGCCAGTACTGCGCTGTCGGAGCTGCGCGACCTGGTCCGCGGAATCCATCCGCCGGTCCTGGCCGACCGGGGTCTCGAAGGGGCGGTCAAGGCTCTCGCCCTGAGCCTCCCCTTCAAGGTGGACGTCACCATCGACCTGCCGGGCCGGCCCCCTGCGCCGGTCGAGTCCGCGGCGTACTTCGCAGTGGCCGAGGCACTGGCCAACGTCCTGAAACACGCCGAGGCGACCACCGCCTGGGTCCAGATCACGCATGAGCATGAGCGGCTGCACATCATCGTCGGCGACGACGGGACCGGTGGCGCCACGGTCCGGCCCGGCGGCGGTCTGTACGGTATCGAACGGCGGCTGGCCGCCTTCGACGGTACGTTGACCGTGGCCAGCCCGACCGGCGGGCCGACCACTGTGATCATGGAGTTGCCTTGCGAGTCGTCATCGCTGAAGATCACGCCCTCCTCCGGGACGGCCTGATCCGGCTGCTGGAAGCCCACGACTTCGAAGTCGTCGAAGCTGTCGACAACGGTCCCCGGCTGGTCCCGGCGCTCGTCGAGCACCGGCCGGACGTGGCCGTTGTCGACGTCCGGCTGCCCCCGACCTTCACCGACGAGGGGCTGAAGGCAGCGATCGAGGCCCGCCGGCAGGTCCCCGGGCTGCCGATCCTGGTGCTGTCGCAGTACGTCGAACAGCTCTACGCGCGCGAGCTGCTGACCGGAGGCGGCGGCGCGGTCGGCTATCTGCTCAAGGACCGGGTCTCCAACGTCGCCGACTTCCTGGACTCGGTCCGCCGGGTGGCAGGCGGCGGTACCGCGATGGACCCGGACGTGATCGGCCAACTCCTGGCCCGCAACACCCGCGACGTCCCGATCGGCCGGCTGACGCCCCGCGAGTCCGAGGTCCTCGGCCTGATGGCAGAAGGCCGATCCAACGCCGCTATCGCCGCCGCCCTCTTCGTCACCGAGAAGGCAGTCAGCAAACACACCAACAACATCTTCGCCAAACTCGACCTCCCCCCATCGGAGGACGACAACCGCCGCGTGATGGCGGTCCTCACCTACCTGTCCTCCCGCTGATCCAGGGCGGACAGGGCGGAGGACGGGTCGAAGGCCGGATCGAGCTTCGCGGCTTGACGAAGCATCGCCGCCTGGGCGGCCATCAGCATCTCGATCACGCCGTCGACAGGGACCTGGCGCTCGTCCTGGAGCCAGACGATGGCGGCCTCGTCGACCGCCGCCATGCACGACCGCAGCGCGAGACGGACCGCGGGCCGGTCCGGATCCAGGGCTAGGACCAGGGCGACGACCTTGATGGCGCGCTCCCTGGAGGCCTCGAAGATGCCCCGGCTGTCGGCATCGGTGCCGAGCATCAGCCCGAGGTAGGCAACAGGGTGCCGCTCGATCGAGGCGAAATGCGCGCGGGCGAGGTGCCGGACCTGCAGCGACGCTGATCCCTGCGGTGGCGGTTGCGGCTCGAGGCGGCGTGAGATCTCCCGGACGGCGTCCAGGTGGAGCCCCCGCTTGTTGCCGAAGTGGTGAGCGACCAGACCGTAGGCCACCCCGGCCGCCGTGGCGATGTCCTGGACCGACACCTCGTCGTACGGCTTGTCGAGGAACTGGTCGACGGCTGCGTCCAGGAGCTTTTGCCGGGTGGACGCGGCTCGTTCCGCTCGGGTGGGGGCCATGTCGGCCAGCGTAATTGACCTTCTATCATTGATTTCAAATCAACGAAAGAGGTCGGCATGACAGAGATCGCGATCGTCGGGGGCGGGCCCGGCGGCCTGACCGCGGCCATAGCGCTGGCCCGGCGCGGCGTCCGCAGTACCGTCTTCGAGCGCGAGGCCCACCCCGAGAAGATGCCGCGTTTCAACCCCGACCGGTCGTATCCGATCGACATCACCGGCCACGGGTTGAAAGCGCTGCGTCACATCGACGCAGTCGGCCATTTCGATGCGCACATGGTCGCGTTCCATGGCATCAAGAACGGCGGCCGGGTATTCGACCCGTGGTCCGAGCCGGGCTGGATCGGTTCGCGGGGCGACATCATGCGGGCCCTGATGCCGGTCGCCGAGGACCGCCACAGCGACCAGATCGAGTTCGTGTTCGACAGTGACGTGCGCACCCTCGACGTGACCGCCGGCGAGGTGGCCGGGAGGCGGTTCGACCTCGTCATCGGCGCCGACGGCGCGGGCTCGGCCGTCCGGACGGCGATGCAGCAGCAGATCGAGGGTTTCACCGTCCAGACGTCGTCGGTCCCGAACCACGGGCTGATGCTGGAGCTGGACCGGGTCGGCGATCAGCTGGACAAGCACTATCTGAACGGGTTGGCGATGAGTCCGCTCGTCCTCGCCGCGGTGATCGTCGACGAGGACCAGCCGGACGGCGTCCGCTGGCGCAGCGTGATCGGGGTGAAAAGGCCGATCACCTTCAGTTCTCCCGAGGAGGCCACCGCGTGGCTGCGCAAACACTGCCCGCGCGCCCTCGACCTGACCAGCGAGCAGAAGATCGCCGAGTTCTCCCGGCGGCCGGCCGTCCCCCTCGGCCTGGGGTTGAGCTGCTCCCACCTGTACGGCGGCCGCGCGGTGCTGCTCGGCGATGCCGCCGCCGCCTTCCCGCCGGTCGGCCAGGGCGGCAACGCGGCGCTGGAATCGGCGATGGTGCTGGACCAGTGCCTTGCCGCCGGGCCGCTGGAAACCGCCGGCCCCCGCTACCAGCAGGCCTGGAAGCCCGAAGCCGACGCGATCTCCTGGATCGGTAGTCAGATCCGCTACCAGAATCCCTGGTCCAACGTTCGCGTGATCGTTGCATCGATCCTCCGGGCGAACGTCTTCGGGCAGGCCAAGAGCTCCACCGTCCCGTACTCCGAGGTGCGACGCGCGGCTGGGTGGCTGGGACCACTGTGGATCCGGACTCGGCAATCAGTCGACCCAGGACCATCGAACGGACCGAGATCATGAGTCCTCAGGGAGGGAATCGACTGCAGCGAGTCGAAGTACTGGCCGAGGTGCCCGATCTGAGCGGCCGGGTGGCTCTGGTGACTGGTGCGAGCGACGGCGTCGGGCGGTCGGTCGCGCGGCAACTCGCGGAGGCCGGGGCGGTGACCCTGATCGCCGCACGCGATCTGGCGAAAGGCGCCCGGGTCCGCGACGAAATCAGGAACGCCACCGGCAAAGACACTGTCGTCGTGGAGCTGGACCTCGCGGACCTCGCGTCGGTCCGGAAGGCGGCGGCAACAGTGCTCGAACGCTGGGACCGGCTCGACCTCCTCGCCTGTGTCGCCGGAATCTCGGGGCACGGCGCCAGGACCGAGACCGCCGACGGCTTCGAGATGACCTTCGGTGTGAACCATCTCGGGCCCGCGCTGCTCGCGCGTCTGCTCGAGGACCGGCTGCGCGCAAGTGCCCCGAGCCGCATCCTCTTCGTCGCCTCCGAAGCCCACCGCCGCGCCAAGGGCGGCCTCGATTTCGACGACCTGATGATGACGAAGGGAAGGTTCCGGTCCAATCTCGCGTACAACCGGTCGAAGCTGGCGAACATCCTCTACGCCCGTGAGTACGCACGCCGGCTCGAAGGGTCGGGCGTTGACGTCGTCGCCGCCCACCCCGGAGCCGTGGACACGCCGATGGTGCGGGCGCTGTTCGACCATCCGGTCGTGCGCGACCTCTACCCGTTGCTCCGCCGCGGCCTGATCTCTCCCGACGACGCCGCCGCCGGCCTCCTGCGAGTGGCGCTCGCCCCGCCGCCCGCGAGCGACCGGTACTACGAACGCGGGCGCCCCGTGACGCTGGGCTCGACGGCCCGCGACGACGGCGCGGGCCGGCGCCTGTGGTCCGTCACCGAAGAGCTGACAGGACTCAGCGCCAGGCACCAGTGACCACTCGAAGGGCTCGATCTGGGACTATTCTCCGGGCATGTCGAGAATCCGTGGCGGGCTTCGTCCCTTGGGTGGGCCCACACCGGGCGCCACGGAACGCGAGGGAGTCAGTCATGACCAAGTTTCTGTTGATCGTGGATTACCAGCCCGGCGTGATCGACACGCCGATGACGGAGTGGGCGCCGGAGGACGTCAAGGCGCACATGGCGTACTACGGCGGCTTGAACGACGAGCTGCTCGCCAGCGGGGAACTGGTCGAGCACCACGCCCTGAGCTGGCTGGAGGAGGCCAAGACGGTGACGTCGGACGGCAAGGCCGCGCCGGTCGTCACGGACGGACCGTTCGTGGAGTCGAAGGAGATCCTGGCCGGCTTCCAGATGGTCGACGTCGACTCCCTGGAACGAGCGATCGAGATCGCCGCCCTGGTCTCCCAGGTCCCCGGCCCCGGCGGCGTCCCCCTCCAACAGCCGATCAGCATCCGCCGCGTCATGGAAGCCGCCGACTTCGAAGAGTTGAACCCGCTGGGGTAGAGGTCGGCGGGTGGGAGGCTGTCCCGACCGACAGGAAATAGTCCCCGTACTGCGGGCGCCCGCCGCCTGCCCGAGCGTCGAGGCCGACCGGAAGGCTGACTATTTCCTGTCGGTCGGGACGCCCTGTGGATAGACCTCAGCGCGGATAGGCCACCCCAGGCCAAGATCACCCAGTGGAATTGCAGGAGGTGCTGGCACAACTGGGTGGCCGAGGCACCTTCGCTCAGCTGACCCGCGTCATCCCGAAGCGAGAACTCGCCGCAGCGGTGAGATCCGGCGCGGTCGTGCGGCTGGCGCGAGGGGTCTACGGCCTGCCCGGTCCATCAACCGATCAGCGCGTTGCCGTTGCCTATGACGGGGTCGTATCGCACCAGAGTGCGGCGGTCGCATGGCGCCTGCCGCTGCTTGCGCCTCCCGAGCAGCCGCACATCACGGTCCCGACGAAGCGTCGCCCCCGACCGGGTCCACCTGCGGTGCTGCACTGGGCGCCTGTGGAGGCCGACGATCAGGCACGCCGACTGACCTCGCTGCTCCGAACGGTGTTGGACTGCAGCCGGACCCTTCCCTTCGGCGAGGCGCTCGCGGTCGCGGATGCCAGTCTGGCCAACAAGTTGACCCGCCCGCGGCTGATCGCGGCAGCCATGGCGATGCGCGGACCAGGCTCCAAGCAGGCGCGTCAGGTTGCCGTCGCTGCTACCGGTGCCTCCGGCAGCTTCCTGGAGTCGATGCTGCGTGCGCTCGTAGCACAGGCCGGTCTTGAAGGCTTTGAGCCGCAGGTTGTGGTCAAGCGGGGGCAGTTCCGTGCTCGGGTGGATCTTGGGCATCGGCAGGCCAAGATCGCGGTGGAGGCGGAGGGTTATGAGTTTCACGGGTCGAGCGCGGACTTCGCTGCCGACTGTCGCCGGTACGACGAACTGGTGGCGGCGGGATGGCTGGTGCTGAGATTCACCTACCAGCAGGTTCTGTTCGAGCCGGACTGGGTGGTTGCCACAATCCGCCAAGCACTGAAGCAGCGGCTTGTCCCGACCGACAGGTAATAGTTCCCGTACTGCGGGCGCCCGCCGCCTGCCCGAGCGTAGCGGCCGACCGGACGGCCGACTACTTCCTGTCGGTCGGGACAGGTCACAGGCGGATGCGGCGGAGGAACTCCTGGGTGCGGGGTTGGGTCGGGTCGTCGAGGAGCTGGGTGGGTGGGCCTGCCTCCAGGAGGCGGCCGGCGTCCAGGAAGCAGATCTTGTCGGCTACCTGGCGGGCGAAGGTCATTTCGTGGGTGCAGATGAGCATGGTCATGCCGTCGGACTTGAGTTCGCGGAGGAGGTTCAGGACCTCGCCCACGAGTTCGGGGTCCAGGGCCGAGGTGACCTCGTCGAGGAGCATCAGCTTCGGCGAGTTCACCAAGGCCCGGGCGATCGCGGCCCGTTGTTGCTGACCACCGGACAGCTCGTCGGGCTTGGCCGACGCCTTGTCGGCGAGTCCCACCCGCTCGAGCATCTCCAAGGCACGCGTCCGCGCGACGTCGCGCCGTACCCGATGGACTCGGATGGGAGCCAGCGTCACGTTGTCGAGCACCGAGAGGTGCGGGAACAGGTTGTAGGACTGGAAGACGATGCCGATGCCGGAGCGGATCCGGTCCGTGGCGGCGCGCGGGTCGGTGATGTCGGCGCCGTCCAGTTCGATCACACCGTCATCGACCGTCTCCAGCAGGTTCACGCAGCGGAGCAGGGTCGACTTGCCCGAGCCGGACGCGCCGATCAGGACGACGCACTCCCCCGCCTCGACCTCCAGGCTGAACTGGTCGAGTACGACGTTGTCCCCGAATGTCTTCCGCACCTCGCGGATGGACAGCAGGCTCACACCACACCTCCCCCGCCGTACCAGCCCTGCCTGCGCGCGACCCAGTCCGTCAACCGCGTCAACGGGATCGTGAGAGCGACGAACAGCAACCCGGCCACGACGTACGGGGTGAAATTGAAATCGATGGCTGTCTCCAGTTGCGCGGCCCGGATCGCGTCGATCACGCCGAGGACCGCGATCAGCCCCGAGTCCTTCTGCAGCGAGACGAAGTCGTTCAGCAGCGGAGGCATCACCCGCCGGACAGCCTGAGGCAGTACGACGAATCGCAGCGTCTGCCGATGCGACAGTCCGAGGGAGCGAGCCGCGGCCCGCTGGGACGGATGCACCGACTCGATCCCCGCCCGGAAGACCTCGGCCACGTACGACGTGTACGTGAGGACCAGTGCGGCCCCACCCCAGATCACCGCCTGGTTCGGCAGCCCCCGTAACTGCAGCGCCGGAACGCCGAAGCCGAGCAGGAAGATCACCAGCAGCAGCGGCAATCCCCGGAAGATGTCGGTGTAGGCGGCGGCGAAGATCCGCAGCGGGAAGAAGATCGGCCCGCGCAAGGTCCGCATGATCGCCAGGGTCAGTCCGAAGATGACGATCAACACCGCGCAGACGAGCATCACCC
>Ga0193717_1000275_pt1 | contig 38474 bp, 30 predicted proteins | sample U2c2metaG_FD_145900 | JGI IMG/M metagenome (GOLD analysis project Ga0193717, IMG submission 145900) | Soil microbial communities from a riparian zone of the East river system, Colorado, United States - U2c2 | ecosystem: Environmental > Terrestrial > Soil > Riparian zone | place: USA: East River... | reverse complement strand
CAGTAGGAGCCAGACCTGCCGTAAGGTTCTTGCGGTTCACCAGGTCCAGTGTGGCCCCGTCTGAATCGATAAAGGGAGTCGCAAAATGCGAATTCATCTGCCTTCCCGCACTGTGCGGATCATGTGCGGGATCAGGATCTGCATATAACTGAGAGAAAAATTCTTCTACGGTGGCGGCGCCCGTGGCAAAGGCAAATGTCTGGTCGCGATAATAACCCGCATAAAAATCACCAGGCTTGAAGAACTTGGCCATGGCGACCTGCGGGACCTCTTTCCCATCCCCAAAAATGCCAAATTTAGCCTTGCCGGTAAGAACCTCTTTGCGGCCCAGAAGGCTGGCTTCCCGACTCTCGCAGGCAGACCGGTAGTCTTTTAAAACTTCTTCCCGGAACTTGTCAAAGGACAGTTTTTCGGGATCGACGACTTCGGAGGCAAAAAGATTTTCCATTAGAGTTAAAATTTGATCGCAATCGCTGCCTTAAGCAGCAAATTTAATATTCTCCCTCGGAACCATAACACCCTATCTCATTGATTGTTAATTGGGGCAAAAAATATAATAGGTATTAATTTTATTGCGTTTTACTGGCAAAACCGGCCTTAAGTCTGTACTTTGTATTATTGACGATAAGTCCGTAATTTTATATCCTGCTTAAAGCAGCCAAACTATGAAAAAATTAGCAATTGTGATCAGTCTTTTCTCCACCGTTCTTGCCGCACGTGCCCAGGCAGTCAACACCGGAGGAACAGCACTTCCCAGACCCGCCGATGTTCTTCAATTGAAGGAAAACAGCCATAACTTCGGAAAGATCCCGCAGGGAAGGCCAGCCACCTATACTTTTGAAATTGTGAATACCGGCAGCACGGCGATGAAGCTCGATAATGTACAGGCGTCCTGTGGCTGCACCACACCTGAATGGAGCCGGGAGCCTATAGAAGCCGGGGCGACGGCAAAGATCAGGGTCGGCTATAATGCCTACGCCGAAGGCACATTCACAAAGACCGTAACCGTAGTCTACAACACCAATCAGACAAAGACGCTCACCATTACAGGGGAGGTATACAAAGTACCTGCGAACTCGGCGCCTGAAAATTCATCTGTTCAATTATTAAAACAAATAAACTAATAGAAATGAAGAAACTATTCCTCGCTGCCAGCGTACTGCTCTTATCCGCAGGTGTATTTGCCCAGGCTAAAAAAGCCGAAGACGTTGTAAAGTTCAAAGAGCTGGCCTATGACTTTGGAAAGATCAAACAGGGTACGCCCGTATCACACGAATTCGGATTCACCAATATCAGCACTTCCCCTGTCATCATCGAATCAGCCGTTCCATCCTGCGGATGCACGACCCCGGTTAAACCCGAAGGCGCCATCGCAAAAGGAAAGGACGACAAGATCACGGCCGGTTTCAATGCCGCCAATGTTGGCCCTTTCAACAAGACCATTACGATAAAAGTAGCTGGTGTTGACCTGCCCGTTCAGTTAAGAATTACCGGCGAAGTACTGACAGCCGACGCCTATACAAAATACGAAGCCTCCAAGAGCAACAAGTCCGGCCGCTAAGGCTGGTCCCCCTATAAAAAGAAAAGCCTCCCATTTACGGGAGGTTTTTCTTTTGCCCCGTACTTTTGCGCCATGTTAACCATCAGCCAACGCGGACAACAAATGCCGGCTTCGCCGATCCGGAAACTCGTGCCTTATGCAGAGGCAGCCAAAAAGAAAGGCGTCAAAGTATATCATCTCAACATCGGCCAGCCTGACATCGAGACCCCAAAGATGGCACTCGACGCCGTTAGGAATTTCGACTTCAAGGTCCTGGAATATAGCCACAGCGCCGGTAATGAAAGCTATCGGCGCAAGCTGTCGACCTATTATAGAAACCTGGGCATATACGTGGACTACCAGCAGATCATCGTCACCACCGGCGGGTCCGAAGCCATTCTCTTTGGCTTTATGAGTTGTCTCGACGCAGGTGACGAGGTCATCATCCCCGAACCTTTTTATGCCAACTACAACGGATTTGCAGTGGCAGCCAATGTTAAGGTCGTGCCGCTCACCTCCCATATCGAGAACGGATTCGCCCTGCCCCCCGTTGCGGAGTTTGAAAAGCTCATCACACCGCGTACCCGGGGCATCGTCATCTGTAATCCCAATAATCCTACGGGATACCTCTACAGCAGAGAAGAAATGGAGACATTGAAAGAGCTGATCATTAAACATAATTTATATCTCTTCTCCGACGAAGCCTACCGCGACTTCTGTTACAGCGGCGTGCACGTCAGCGCAATGGACCTGAAAGGGGCGGAGAACAACGTACTGATGATGGACACCATCTCCAAACGATACAGCGCCTGCGGAGGTCGCATCGGAGCATTGGTTACCCGTAACCAGGCCGTCCTTGACACGGTCATGAAATTTGCACAGGCCCGGCTCAGCCCGCCATCCTTCGCCCAGATCCTTGGCGAAGCGGCTACCGACCTGCCTGCCGACTACTTCGACGCTACCAGGGCCGAGTACCTGAAGCGCAGGGACGTCCTCGTTAGCAGGCTGAACAAGATCCCCGGCGTATTCTGTCCCAATCCCGGTGGCGCCTTCTACGCGATGGCCAGCCTGCCTGTCGACGACTCCGATGTATTCTGCCAATGGCTGCTCGAATCCTTCTCTTATAACAATCAAACGGTAATGCTTGCCCCGGCGGGCGGCTTCTACGGCACAAAAGGATTAGGGAAAAAAGAAGTCCGGCTGGCATACGTCCTCAACGCAGAGGATCTGGACAAGGCCATGGATTGTTTGGAGAAAGCCCTCGAACAATATCCGGGCAGATCAAAATAATTCCCCCAGCGCAGTTTCCCTTGAGACGGCCAATATGACCCGGCCCCCGTTCAATAGGCATAAATTAGATGACAATAAATTTATATTTGTTTATCGATTTATCGAAATATGCGAATTAACAGGGTAAATAAGACTAAATTGGCCCAAAAAGACCTCAATTATCATATTAAATAAAATACTATACGTGATTTATACAAGTAATGGCGATAAATTTTCAAAAATCTTAACAAAATAATTTCCTTTTCTCGCCAAAACCTCCGATCTTGCACTCAGAACGAAAAGAGAAACGAAGCATCAAGTAAAAGGATTTAGCTAATAACCGTTTTTTAACCTTTTGATATTATTAAGTTCTTTCTTTGATACTTATTTTTGTGGCCTCGCAGACAGTGAAAAAGAATAGTGAATAAGCAAAGCGCCACCAGCAACATCGATCTTTTTAAGAATTTTCATATGGCAAGCAATCGTTAGACGGCCTTCTGTTTCCACAGAGGGCCTTTTTTTTATCCCTCCCTTTCCACATCAACCCGTCCCCCAATCCCCTCTCCCCACCCAACCCATCATCTTCATCCCTCCCCTCTTCATCTCCCCAGACCTCATCCCCTCTCTTCCGCCTCAAAATTTCCCCCACCCTCACATTATTCCAATCCCATTTTTCTTACTCGATTTCATCTCTTCAAAGTGCTTTTTCCAATCTTTTTTCTCTATTTTTGCAGCCCATTTACAAACCCCGGTCAACCGCGACCATTGTAAATGAACAACAACCGGCGCGATAGCTCAGTTGGTTAGAGCACAGGATTCATAACCCTGAGGTCTCGGGTTCAAATCCCGATCGCGCTACAGACATTGATTATCAGCTTATTGCAAAATAGGTTACTCGCCCAGGGTAACCTATTTTGGTTGAAATCAGCACTTATAAGGCAAAAAGGTTCCTAAACTCAAATAATTAAAATTGATTCAGGCGCTACCTAACCTTATTTGTGACATATTTGAAGTTGTCACAGCTTGCCGCGGAATCAAGTGAATTATTCAGGACTTGATCTAACAAAATACTGCATTGAAACATGACTTGATCTTACAAGGCTGAATGATTTTTGGAGTCTTGATTTTTCTGCCCGATATAAGCTCATTCAGTTCTAAGACTGTTTATCGGATTGGCCAGGGCCGCCCTGATAGCCTGCCAACTGATCGTAAGCAGAGTGATCCCCATAGCCGCCATCGCCGAATATAAGAAGACATCCACGCCAATGCTGATCCGGTAATCGTATTGCCGCAGCCAGCCCTGTAGAAAATATAATGCAATGGGTGAGGCGATCAGGCAGCTGATACCGACCAGCAGCATGAAATCTTTTGATAATAACATCCAGACCTGCGATACAGACGCTCCCAGTACCTTACGAATGCCGATCTCCCGGGTTCTTTGCTCCGCCACATAGGCAGCCAGGCCGAATAAACCCAGACAGGAAATGAGGATGGCCAAGCCCGCGAAAATACCCGCCAGTTTGCCGACCAGCAGCTCGAGCGTGAATTTGCGACTGTATTCTTCATCGACGAACTTATAACTGTAGGGGTAAGCGGGATTATATTTCTCAAACAGCTGCGCCAGTACAGGCAGTGCATCTTGGGTCTTTACGTGTGCAGACAGCCGGTATAACAGCGTATTCCCCCATTGGCCATGATAAAAGATGGCAGGAGCGACAGGTTTATAGGGCGACTCCATTAACGCATCCTTTACAACGCCAAGGATTCGGACAGGTCCTTCGTAACAATTCCAGGTGACCATCCGGCCCACCGGGTCCTTTAGGCCAATACGCCTGACGGTCGTCTCGTTCACGATCACTCCCGCTGAATCGGCATCGATATCATCCGAAAAATCCCTTCCGGCAACGATCTGCATGCCCAGGGCCTTGAAATAGGTGCCGGAAACCCAGACAGAGCCTATATTGACCGATTCGTCGCCCGCTGTCTTCCCCGGCCACTTGTCGAGGGAGCAATGGCTATGCATCCCGGTAACCGCGCTGGAAGAGAGAGCGGCGTCTTCGACCACGCCCGATTGGATCATCTCATTCCTCAGCGGAGTAAAATTTTTAACCAGGTCGGCGCTCATATCGGTCATCATTAACCGGCTCGCATCATAGCCGGTCGGCCGGTTCCGGGCATATTGGATCTGCCGGTATACGATCACAGTGCTGATGATCAGCGCCACTGAACAACTAAACTGCGCCACGACAAGAACCTTTCTCGGCAGCGCGGCCGCTTTGCCCAACCGGATATTTCCCTTGAGCACTTTTACCGGGTTGAAAGACGAAAGATAAAAGGCGGGTCTGCTGCCCGCAAAGAGACCAGTCAGCAGGACATATCCTATCATTCCGCACCAGAAGAGAGGACTCGACCAGGGCATCTTGATCGTATCGCCCGTCAATGTATTGAAGAAAGGCAGCACTAGCATCACCAGCAAGACAGCCAGCAGGAAAGCCATCATAGCAATGACGATGGATTCCGTCAGGAACTGAAGGATCAGGTCCTGTCTCAATGAACCCAGGGCCTTCCTGACACCGACTTCCCGGGCCCGCTTTTCCGACCTGGCTGTGGACAGATTCATAAAATTGATGCAGGCAATGATCAGCACCAGCAGCCCGATCATCGTGAACAAATGCACATAGTCGATAAATCCGCCCGCCACCTTGCCGTTCTTATAGTCCGTGTACAGGTGCCAGTCCTTATAAGGCTGCAGCCAGATCTCCGGCTTACCCGGCCGCATCTCCGGGCTGTGTTGAACCACCAGGTCTTTTATTTTCGGCGCCAGTTGGGCTACGCTGACGCTAGGTTCCAGCTCGACAAAGATCTGGAAGGAATTGTACGTCCAGCGAGTGCGGCCGTCCTTCACCCAGCCCTCCGTTTGCTCCTTGAAGGCGAAAGGCATTAAAAAGCTGAATCGCAAGGATGAGTTGGCGGGGATATCTTTGATCACGCCGGTGACTTTGACCACTTTATCGTTATCGATCTTAATTGCCTGATTGAGGGGATCTCTATTACCGAATAAGGCTTTGGCGGTAGACTCATCGATCACGATGGAAAATGGCTCCCGGAAGGCAGTAACGGGATCTCCCTTCACAAAGGGGAAGGCAAACATCTGCCAGAAGGCAGAACCAGCGGCACCCCCATTCAGGTATAATTTTTTATCGCCGACGATGAGGTCGTGCGCTTCATTGCCAATCCCGTCAGCCTCGGCCACCCGTTTGATACCGGGAATGTCTTTTCTCAACACATCAGCCAAAGGCAGGCTGATTCCATCTTGTGTAGTAGTGCCGCTTTGCTGGCTGGTGAAATTGACTTTGACATGGTAAAGCTGGCCGTAACCAGGCAGGAACCGGTCATAAGAATATTCATTGACAGCCCAGATCGCAATTAATAAGGTGACGGCCATGCCGATGGCCAGTCCAACAATATTAAGGGTGCTGTACCCTTTGCTTTTGAGGATGTTCCGCCAGGCGATGAAAAAGTGATTCCGGATCATAGCAGTTGTATTATATCAGCTGGCAACCAAAAAAATGCCAGTATATAATGCGCTGGGATTTAATATATTGCGGGAGGCACCCGACCAAAACTGTCCGTTAACGATACATCCGCCGTACGGTTAGAACACTAGGCACACTAATAGGAACACACGCATCGGTATTCAAGAAAGGCTTTGAAGACATTTCACAAATGCAGCTAAACAGTCTAATAAAGAATATTGAATTCTATAAATTGGCTCACGGACAATATCCTGAAGACGGTATCCCAAATACAAAAGACGATTTATCTCCACAAGTCACAATTACAGATAGTAGTAAAATTGGTTTAATTAGGCATCGTTGACCTAACCGGTTATGTAATTTTCAAGAGGCCTGCATCCTTGAATAAATGCCTCTTATGTTGCCACGATCTATTGCAGCCGATCCCAGGTGGTTCCAGGTCCTCTTCCAGGCCTTCTTTTTGAGCTATGGCCTTCTCTTTCTGCGTTGGAGTCCGGACTGGCCACACTATATTACCAGCATTGGCGGATGTTTGACCATTAATTATATCGCGGAAACTATCCGACGAAAGCGATTCCCTCCCTTCCGGGGCAGTTCTGGCTGGAACAGTTGGGGGCTGAGCGCACTGATCAGCGCCATGAGCCTTTGCCTGCTGCTCAAAACGACTCATGCAACTATCAGCCTGCTGGCAGTCCTGCTGACCGTGGCTTCCAAATCTATTTTCCGGTTCAGAGGAAAACATATCTTCAATCCTTCGGCCTTTGGCATTACAGCAACCCTATTGATCACCGGTAATGCCTGGCTTTCTCCCGGACAATGGGGCAACGGAGTACTCCTTTTTTTCCTGGTCCTGACCCTGGGAACCATCGTGGTTACCCGTGTGCAGAAACTGGACACCAGCCTCAGCTTTCTGTTGACGTTTGGCGGCTTGCTTTACTGGCGCCAGGTGGTCACGCTGGGGTGGCCCGGGGATTATTTTTGGCATTCCATCAGCAGCGGCAGCCTGTTGCTTTTCAGTTTTTTCATGATCAGCGACCCTAAAACCTCGCCCAACCATCCCCTCGCCAGGGTGCTTTGGGCGATGGGGATCGCTGTCCTTTCATTTTACCTGTCCGCCTTCCAATGGATGAACAATACGCCGATCTGGATGCTGGTAGCTGCTGCACCTCTGGTTCCGATCCTCGACAAGATCCTCCCGGCCGGGAGTTTCGAATGGCAGACCGGAGGCATCCTTTTCTTTTCCAAACTCAAAAAACATTTTATGCGTACAAAAATGAGAAAATTCGCTGCCCTGGTCATATTGCTGGCCATGATCGGCAACGAGGCAATGGCCTTCTGTGGCTTCTATGTAAGTAAGGCCGACGGTACCCTGAGAAACAAGACCTCCCAGGTGATCCTGGTTCGTGACGGAGACAGGAATACGGTCACGATGTTCAATGATTTCAAAGGTGAGACGAAGGATTTTGCCATGGTGGTACCCGTACCGGTAGTCCTCAAAAAAAACGACATCAAGGTCGTCGATCAGTCGATCTTCGAGACCTTGAATGAATACAGCAAACCCAGACTAGTGGAATATTATGATGAGAATCCCTGTCAACTGCGCGTGTATGATAAGTTAAGTGGTACTGTACCGGGAGTTGCCATGAATGATGTGGTCGTCGTCGGCTATGGCCGGTCAAAAAGGCTGGGTGTCACCATCGAGGCCAAATACCTCGTCGGAGAATACGATATCCTCATTCTCAGCGCCCGGGAGTCCTCCGGCCTGCGGACCTGGCTGACGGAGAACGGGTATAAAATCCCGGCTGGGGCCGATGAGGTCCTGGACCCCTACATCAGGAGCAACCTGAAATTCTTCGTGGTCAAAGTCAATGAAGAAGAAAAGAAGAAACTGCCCGGAAACTTCCTGCGGCCCATTCAAATCTCCTTCGAGTCGCCAAAATTCATGCTGCCCATTCGTTTGGGGTATGGCCAATGCCGAAGGCGACCAGGATATGATCGTATATGCATTCAGCAAGACCGGCAGGATCGAATCTACCAACTATCCGACAGTATCCCTGCCAACAGGCAAAAACGTCCCCCTGTTCGTTCAGAATAATTTTGGGAATTTTTACGCCAATCTTTTCCAGTATCAGTGGTTCGGCGCCGGCAAGTCCGTGGCTATGCTCGAATATGCCTGGGATGTGAGTCCTTCCAACTTTGTGAAATGCGATCCCTGTATAGCCACGGCGCCTTCCACCCGCGACCTGGTGCAGGCGGGGGTTTGGTGGGTGGGCTCTTCCCGCAAGGGTTCGGTGGAAGCCGATAACGAAGAAGGCGATCATCCTGCAAAGGTCTATTTTACGCGTCTGCATGTACGTTATAACCGGAAAGCGTTCCCACAGGACCTGTTCTTCCAGGAGACTGCAAATACGGGCAATTACCAGGCCCGCTACATTATCACGCATCCCGCAACAGGCGATCTCAGTTGCGAGGCCGGGAAAAAATACCTGGAGAATTTGAAAGCAAGGCGTGAGGACGAACTGAAGATGCTGACCTATCTCACGGGCAAAAGCTACAATGACTGGGATGTCTTAGCGCGCGCAGATGAAGAAAAATTCATTCCCTCCGCAGATTCCTATGCCACGGCAGCCCTTGCGATCGGGAAAACACCATCCGGCAGAGGGAAGATGGTGATAGACGGCATCGGTATCATAGGGTTTCTTTCGGTGATCAGCTTCGGTATCCGGAGCCGCAAAAGCAGGCCCAACGCCCCCGGGTCATTCCTTCCTTAGACTTTTCACCGGGTTCTTCGTCGCCAATGATTCGACCATATCAAATTGCCTCCTCATTGATGTTGCGACCGGTCAGCCCGGGCCCGTACGATCGGGAGGAAAGGGCCAAATTTATGTTGCCGGGAAGGATAGTTGTCTGCGAAAGGCCCAAAGGGATCATCCACCGGCTTTAGGGAAATGTCTGGCCAGTCCTCTCTAAAATGCCTGACGGGCCTGGGCTGTGAATTAATAAAGGCCGACAGGTCCCAGGCCTCTTTGTCCGACAGATCCCCTCTCCTGTAATCCCCCATCAATGGCATGTTGTTTCGTATAAACCCCGCAAGCCGGGACAGACGGAAAAAGCTTGCACCCGTATTATAACTATGGGCACCCCAGAGCGGAGGATAAATATAATTTGCCCCGTCCTTATCCTTCAGACCCTGTCCTTCCGGACCATGACAGCTCTGGCATTTCAGGACGTAAAGTCGTTTGCCCTTCGCCGGATCGGCTGCACGATCCAGATAGGGAAGGACAGCAATGCCGCTGCCCGCAGGCTTCTTTCCTTTGGGTACACCTGTACCCAACCATTGCATATAGGCGATCATAGCACGCACCTCCTTCGTTCCGCTATCAGGAGCCTCCCCATTGAGACTACGTTGAAAACAATCCGATATGCGTTGTGAGATGCTCTCGACGGTGCCTCGCCGCTCCTTGAATTTGGGATAGGTGGACGCAACACCACCAAAATTGTTGCCCCATGGCTGTCTGCCTGCTTTCAAATGGCAGTTCTGGCAATTCATCCCGTTCTGTTTCCGGCTGATGCTGCCTGCTGGTCCGAAATAGGAGCCTGTTCGGGTGATCAGGTCCTGTCCATACCGAATCAAATCTCCGCTGAGCCCTACCGGCATCGTAGAGCTATCCGGCCCCTGCCAGAGAGAATCGGCAGGAACGTCCATCGGTGTCTTCTCCTGCATCTTTCGGGGTTGGGCATCATCTCGCCGGAAAATCAACTCTCCGCCTATCAATGCTGCCAGCAGAGCAATGGAGGCTGCTGCAGCAATCCCTCCATTTTTCATCAGCCAGCAAAGCAATACGTACAGCCATGCTCCTGCGCCCGACCTATTGCCCAGACACCCGAAGGCATAGGTTGAATGGACGGAAGTACGCCGGCCAGCCATTCACTTTTGACAGCAGCGCCATCCTGGTTGGAATTCATACCGGCAACAGCGCTATAAACCGTGAGAGCTACGTCGCAGACACAAAATAATACCCCGCTGGCTTGCAGGTCCCGTATGCCGATCTGTACGGGACCGATACCCGGCACTTTGTAGTCATCCGGTTTGGTCTCCCAAAACGGGTTTCTGGTGGCTGGCGCGGAGGTACGCGGGTCATTGATCTTGAACGTTTCTCCCAACTTGTACTTTGACCACAGGCTATCTCCAAGAGCATAGGGCATTGCTTCGTGACGCAATACGACGACGACGCTGCAGTCCTTTTCATTTGTCCCCGTGCCTGCATTCGTCATCAGGAATACTTTAGGCCATGCAAATGTCAGTATCTCTTTCGGAGCCGTGGCATCGAAAACAATTCTGTGCTTCCCTTTAATGTTGTCCTTAAACCACGCATGCGGGTCTGCCAGATCCATACCCGAAGAGTCGCTTTCCTTAAGAACCGTAGGGGCTGCCGTTAGTGGTAGGCTATTCATTCCGATAAGTGCAGCAGTGCCAGCCAGCTTTCCCAGAAAATCACGCCTGTTTGCCAACCTGGTTTGATGGATTGTGCTCATAAGAGTGCATTTTGATGTTAGGAATAGATGAGTGGGACGAATCCCGGCGAGAGGCCGGAATTGTGGCTTAAGAGAAAAGCACCGAAGAGGTGTTAAATTACGAAAAATCTTTATACTAAAAAATAATTATATGTACAAGGCTGGCGAACCCCCTACTCTACAAGTTGTCGATTCCTTTTAATTCTGCGGCCCCAACCCTCTCCAAATCCCTATTATCTTCCTTTTCCGTAACTTACAAGGAATAAGGCCGCGAAATCATCTTCCGCCAATCCGGTAAAAAGCCTCCGATTGGAATACCCGTCTTACCTCTTCTACATTGACGCTGTATTCATTATAAACCAAAATATAGATTATGAAAAAGCACCTAACGATTCTTGCCGGCGCGCTTATTTGCTTCGCGGCCTGCAACACCAAAACCGAAGGCGGTCTATCCACGACGGCCCAGAAAAATGTGGATGCCATGCATGGTGTCACCAAATGCTTCGAGACAAAAGATTTTAGTAAGCTTGGTGACTTTATTGCCGTCGATGCCGTTGATCATTCCGGCGAAAATGGTGACATCAGGGGACTCGACAGCATGAGGACAGCCTTTGAAAAATGGATGGGGGAAATAGACAACATGAAATCAAACCTCATAAAGGAACTGGCCGACGACGACTATGTCATGTCCTGGTATCACTATACAGGCGCCTATAAGACCGCGGGCATGGGTCATAAAGCGGGTGACCAATTCAATATCAAAACACTCGAAGTGGCAAAGTTCAAAGACGGTAAGGCTACCGAACATTGGGCCCTGATGGAGCCCGGGGATGTGATGAAAATGATGGGCGGCATGCAACAGCCGGCCGGGCCGATGGCTGATTCCACAAAGAAGATGTAAGTATTAAAAGCTAATTTAAAATCACCTGTCTGGGTGATTGTCTGCGCGTTATTCGAATGGTAGCTTTATACCATGATAAAACTATCACATTTTTTCCGCTTAACCGGCGGCAGGGCAGCCATTGCCAGCGGCATAATGGGCCTCATTACCATCGCAGCCCTTGTCACCGGCGTTAATGTGCGCAATGCCCAGGGGCTTAATGGTGCAGCTTTCATGATAAAGTGATTCTTCAAATCCCAGCCGCTCCCGATGAAGTGATAGCAAAAATCCCGGCTACCCCCGCAAATAGTATTTTACATTATATCCTCTATACCGGCACGTTTATGGGTGTTATACCTTTTCCATTTTGGACAATACTGCTTGGCCGAAAGTTATTGCGAAAAAGAATCGCATACAGCCTTGCATAAAATCACCCCAATGTATCTATCGATGGCTGTCTGGTGTATAAATACCCTAAAAAATGCCTCATGCCTCGAACGTAAACAACTCCATCATTTCCCCCCTCCCCCTCAATTTATTTTCTCCCAACGACCTGGTTCGATATAAAGAATTAAGATCAAGCCTTTTTACAAGATCACCGGAAATAAGAACATCCACATCGAAATGATTGCACAATCCCTGAATACGCGCAGTCGTATTCAATACATCTCCGGTAAAAATGATCTCCTTTTTAAAAACACCTATCTCGCCGGTAGTCACCTTCCCATAGTGAAAACCAGCCTTGAACTGCGGTAATAACCCAAAATTCCCGTTGTACTTCTCAGCCTGTCTGTTTAGGGACGCCTTCATCGCAAAAAAACAACGAATGCAATTATTATTTTTCAATCCGTTTTTTAGTTTCCACGATACAATTATTTCATCCCCGGCATACTGATAAATCTCACCCGCATAATCAATCACCGGTCCGGACAGATCAGAAAAATATTCCTTCAGCATTTCGAAGTATTTAACATGACCCAGCTTTTCAGCAATCTCAGTAGAAGACTTCATATCGAGGAACATAAACACCCTTTCTTCTTCGATCGGCGAGTGATATTTACCCATAAAAAAATTACTCAACACTCCCGGCCCCATGCTTTCACTCACTTCCGTATAAAATTGTGTGACAACAATTATAGAAGCAATATAAAGCATAACACTTAGCATGGAGTAGTCAGTAAGAAAAGCCAACGCACTAAACCAAAACGTTTTACTGCTAATCGCAGCAGGTATATTGTTCGAGGTCGCGATGAGCGTGATAGTTAAAAACAATAAAATTATTACTATATAGATGAGGGACTTGTACAGGATCTTTTTAGTAAAGCTCTTTTTTACGAACCACTTACGGAAATAGACTATCTCCAGTACCCCGATCAGAATGCCGGTTAGTAATGCAGAGAAAGGAGTCGTGAAAATACTTCTTTCAAAGACATAATTGTTCCCGGTCGCAGGATAATACCTCAGGCTGCCGAGTAAACCTTTCTCAAGCAGCGCATAAATAATACTGAATACCAGCCATATCATACCGTAAGGAACGATACGCAAGATATTTCTCCTGGCTTTTGGTGACAGCATTTACAATTAATTGGTTAAGAACAACAAGGTATTATTCATTTAGAAGCTTTACAACTCTCTTTCACTCATAGTCCGCCAATCCGCAGCAGGCAAGGGGCATCTGGACGTCGTAATGTTGCTGACCGAAGCAGGTGCGAAGGTAAATCACCAGGATAAAGATAGGGATACTCCCCTCCATGAAGCGGCCAGAGGTGGATATTTGGAGCTTGTCCAATACCTCCTGTCCAAAGGCGCCGACACATCGCTGAAAGACAACGATGGCAGTTCGGCTGAAGACATGGCCAAGGCATCCGGTCAGGCCAAAGTAGCAGAGTTGCTGAAAAATCATGGAAAATGAACTGCTGATAAAAAAACCACCAAACTGAACTTTTCACATGCCGACGTTGGAGATAAGTCCGCACACGATTACCAAAAAGGATGGGAGGCCACTTTTCTCAAACTCGATCGCGCCTTATCGTAATCACTGAATATCAGCTCATTCACTCTGCCCAACCATCCATTCCGCCAACTCTTTCTTATCGACAAGATCCCAGGTCGCCGACTGTCTTCTCTTTTGCTGCTGCAGCTTCTCCTCCATATTACTATGAAAAACGACAAGTTCAGCTTTCTTATTCCCGATCAGCTTTTGTTCGTTGATAAATCCTGACATATCGGGATAATTGCAGTCATAGACGCCCTTACCCTGAGCAGAGAACCAATAACGTATGTCAGCATAGGTATATGCTCGGATCGAAAGATCCTTGTAGAGAACAGGCTTCTTCATCTCCAGGTCAAAATAGGAATAAGGTGAGAACTCGATGTATTTATCGATGGCCGTCACAGGGCTTGCTTTAAATTGCTCATCAAAAAGATAATGTACAAGATTGCCTTCAAAAAAACTGGTTTCTGTCTCATGATCCCGCACCTGCTTTTGTCCTTCATACCACATCCGGACCCAATCAATCGCACATTCGCTAAGGATCACTCCTTTGATAGTCGGATTGAATACAGACTTTCCCTTTTTACAATATTCGACATACTTCAAAGCCCGGTGTCCGGATGTCATAAGCCCAAGAAAAAAAATATTCTTGTCCGGCAAATGATATCTTGTAAATGTGTCCTTCATCACGACATCCACGTATCCCAGTGAGTTTTCGGAAAAATACCAGTCAACGGGTATGCCGGTGGCAATCGTCAGAAAGGCAAACCCCCTTTTCAGCGACTCATTCCTGAATTCTTTGTAAAGCAAGGTATCATCGGCAGACAACCTGGAATCTTCCAGGTCGATGACCGTGCCAGCCATGGCATGTCCATTATCCGGCAAGAACAGCGTAAAACCTTTGTCGCCATAAGGCAGCAAATCCTTTTCCCCCGGCCCATATCTCAGGCTACCTTGCTGGCTTGTATACTCTTCAATGATCTTCTGAGCAAAAGACGACTGCGCAAACAATAGAACGAAAAAAAACAACATATATCTTTTCATGAGGAAGTTTTTAAAAAACTGGCAAAAAAAACTATACTTATTCCGTTCTCAAATTCTTAACCGGATTAGCCACCGCCGCCTTTATCGACTGGTAACTTACCGTCAACAACGCTATCGTCAGGGATAACAACCCCGCCAAACCAAACACCCACCATTCAATACCAACACGATATTCATAACTTTGCAGCCATTTATACATGCCCCACCATGCAAGCGGCGCAGCAATAAAGAAGGAGATGATCACCAGCTTTAAAAAATCTTTGGATAATAAGGTAGTAATGCTGGCCACTGATGCACCCAGCACTTTCCGTACCCCAATTTCCTTGATCCTGTTTTCCGCCATATAGGTGGCCAGGCCAAACAGACCAAGACACGAAATAAATATGGTGAGACCTGCAAATAAACTGGCAAGTGTGCCCTGGGTTTTTTCATTCTCAAACTTTCTGGCATATTCTTCATCAATGAACTTTGGATCAAAAGGATAATCCGGGTTTATTTTGAAAAGATCGCCTTTGCCTTTTCCAGGTTCTTTGCAGTCGGATTACTCCCGTTTAGCTTTATCTGCATCACGTAAAAAGTCATGAACTTGCTCTTTGCACCGCATATCAATATCGGCCTTGTTGGCTCATAGGGACTGGTAAGAATAAAATCTTTAATGACCCCTACAATATGCCAGTTGACGCCGAGATCATCTATTTTTTTACCTATCGGGTCTTTGAACTTCATAACCTTCAGTGCCGATTCATTAACGATCAGCCCGGTTGAATCGGTAGGATATTTACTCAGATCGAAATCACGGCCCTGTACAAATTGCAAACCCGCAGTGACACCCAATCCTTCATCAGCTAAATACCGATCGAAAGATGTCTGATCATTCTGGTCTTTCCCTTCCCACCATTGCCCCCCTCCATCACTCCATCTTTCAGTAAGCGGAGAGTTTGTCTTTGTAATTGATTTGGCAACACCCGATGCAAGCAATTCATTCTTTATCTGTGTGTAGTTCTTTGGTATATCACCCATCATGAATTGATAGATGAGATTATCTTTGTTATACCCCGTATTCCGGTCACGGGCAAAGTCTATTTGCTGTTTTATGATGATCGTGCAGATAATAAGAATGATGGCAAACGTGAACTGCAAAACAACCAGTACTTTTCTGGGCGTTAACAATGCGTTGGCCTTTTTAAACGTACCCTTTAATACTTGATTGGGCTGGAAAGAAGAAAGAAAGAACGCAGGATAACTACCGGCCAACACCCCGACAAACAGGATAAACCCCACAAAGGCCATCCAGGTATCGATATCCCCAAAGTTTACAACCAGCTTTTCCCCAATAAGCAGATTGTAGCCGGGTAGGCTTGTCTGAACGATAATGAGAGCTACAACTCCTGCCAGAAAGGCGAGAAAGACAGACTCCCCGATAAACTGACCGATAAGAGAGCTTTTCTGAGCACCCACTACTTTTCGTATGCCTACCTCTTTCGCCCTTTTTTCACTTCTTGCGGTACTCAGATTCATAAAATTGATACAGGCGATCAGTAATATAAACCCCGCAATGATACCAAACAGTCTTACGAATAGGATACCGCCCCCGTTGTCTTCCACACCATTGGTGAAGCTTGAATATAGATGCCAGCGGCTAAGTGGATAAATAAACAGCTCCCATTTTATCTTCTTCGCCTCATCATTATATTTCTGTCTCAGTCCTTTTATTTTAAGAGCCGCAGAAGCATAACTTACATTTGGCTTCAGCAGTACATAAGTGGGCGTGCTATTATCACCCCATCCCAGATTCTGCCCCTCTCCGTACTTTAAATTCGCCCGGGATAATAAGTAGTCAAACTGGAACCGCGTATTGACAGGCAGGTCTTTTAGAACCCCCGTAACCGTGAAATTATCTCTATCCCGAATTTTTATAATTTTCCCCATTGGATCTTCATTGCCAAACAGACTTTTGGCTGTTTTCTCAGTGAGCACCACCGCATGCTTATCATTCAGTGCCGTGGATGCATCTCCTTTCAGCATCGGGAAGCTGAACACTTGCAGAAAACCAGTATCAACCAGGTATCCCGCCTCTATGATCTTCTTATCACCAACCGAAAAAAGAGATTTCTTATCCCATACCACCCTTACCGCACGCTCTACTTCGGGTACATCTTTTTCCAGAATAGGTCCCAGTAAGTCGGAGACCGCATCCGAGCACGATATTTTGCCACCAGATGGCACCCGGTTCCACAACTCATATATCCTGTCTTTGTTTTTATGAAACTTGTCGTAGCTGACCTCGTCTTGTATCCACAAAAAAATAAGCATCGCGGCAGCCATGCCAATGGCCAACCCCGTTATATTGATCGCGGAAAAGCCTTTATTTCGAAAAAAATTCCGGTAAGCAACCTTGAAGAAATTTCTGATCATATTATAGCGTTAATGCGTTGAATTGCAACGGACGGGGATCGAGGCAATAGTGTACTAAGAGAATGCCAGATACTCATACCCGTGATTTACAAGGCGGTAATTTTACCATATAATATGCGTTTGTTCGTTTTTGATACAAAACTGTCCGAATTTAATACATCATTCCCGCGAAAAGAAAATTACCCGGCAATTCGCTAAAAATCAGTAAATCAACCCATAATCGGCTAAATTTTGACCACGTCCGCCAAATTCATACCTTCAGTACTCTTATCTATATGAGCTCAATAGGCAAATCTTTTCTTCAACATGCAGCTTGGCCGACCCTCCTCATACTCCTGTTGGGCCAAAGGATTCAAGGCCAGAACCTGGTGCCGAACCCTTCCTTTGAGGATATCAATACCTGCGCTGAATTCAGTCAGCCCTGCAGCCCTTCCGCCTGGTTCTTTTTAAGCAGGAAACTTACAACAGGCTACTTTCCCCGATTTCCTTCCGCCACGGGTAGCCGGCACCTGCAGATCGTCGCCGCCAGCCGTACAACAGTCAACCGCCAATATTGGGAAACCATGCTCTTGTGTCCCATTGAAGCCGGAGAACGATACACCGTCAGCCTAAAGATCGCCAGCCCCCGCAACAACATTGAGCTGGCTACCACCTGCCCAAATCTCCGTGACATAGGCCTGTGGTTTACTGCCCGTTTTGTTTTTGTACAGGGCGACTCTATTTTACAACCCAGAAGCTACCTGTCTCTTGTTGGTGCGACAACCAGGGATTTGAAGAATGGATGGTTCGAGATCAAAAAAGAATTTGTCCCTACGGCTAATTCCACCATTCTCATCGTCGGCAACTTCGTCCGGACCGCTAATGCCGACATCATAGATCAACGGAACTATCCCAACCCCACCATCGATATCCTGATAGACGATCTCTCTGTCTCCCGGATGAAGGGAACCACCTGTCCAGGCTATCAGAAAATAAAAGACTCGCTGTATTCAATCCTTAGACGACATTCCGATTATGAACCCGGGGATTCGGATCCCGATATCACCGATTCCCTGCCAGCCAGACCTGACAACGATACCCTGCAGGCCAGACCAATCAAGAATCCCCCGCCATCCAACCCCATCAAGGATCCCCTTTTTGGGCCTGAACCCCGCCGCGGGATCGATAGTCCAAAATTATCCCGTCGCCCACCCGTGACTGACACCCTTGTCATCCATAATATCCGGTTTGATTTCGACAAATACCTGGTACAAAACCCGGATACCTTACAGCGATACAAAAGCCTGTTTACCAAGCCAGGCATAAAGAAGATCCAGGTCGTCGGATTTACCGACGAAACCGGCTCGGAAACTTACAATCTGGACCTTTCCAAAAAAAGAGCCAATGAAGTCGCTCACATACTGTCTTCAAAATTCAATATCCCCCCCGATTTGATCGAAGCCGAAGGCAGAGGCATATCCAGGGTCTACAAGACAAAAGACCTCAACAGAAGAGTAGAGATCTATATTTTTCACGAATAGTGGCCTTATTCCCAATCAGCTTGACAAAACATACACCTCGTGTATCGAAAGCGGACATTTCCGCTCAAGGGCCCATTGCAATATGTTGATTATTACATCGATACAAGAATGGCACTTTCTTGGATCACCCATGTACTTACATCTTATCCCCGCTTTATGGATAAAGCAAGATTACATTACTTACTGCAACAATGTATAAAGGACAAAGCCACCCGTGAAGAAGAGGAAGAATTGTTCGCTCGCCTGGACCTATTATTCAAATTCACCTATAACGTAACGATTGATGCAGATCAGGCCTGGCAAAAACTATGGGCTAATATGCAAGCTACGAACGCCAATCCTTCCCAGCCCCAATAGCGCCAACGCCACCAGGATCATACAAAATATTTTACCCTTTTCCCTGTAACCATTTTTCAATTCCGTAGTACTCTTAAAAGGCGAAGCCTATCATCAGCATTTGCCGGAAAATGCAGCATGGGCTGAATATATAACTGTCATCAATCAACCTCAAACTGCGTTATATGCTGAAAAACTACTTCAAAATAGCCCTGCGCAACCTGCGCAAAAGTAAGATGTACTCGTTTATCAACATTACCGGCCTGTCGGTAGGTCTCGCAGTAAGCATCCTGCTCTTGCTTTGGGTCAGGGACGAGTTGAGCTATGACCGGTTTAACACCAACGCTCCAAACCTCTACAAGCTGTCGCCAAGTTTTGGAAATGCAGGCACTCCCGTCATTTGGGGCACCACCCCGGCGCCCATTGCCCTGTCCGCCAAAAAAGACTTACCCGAAGTAGCTGACGCCTGCCGCATAACAGAGGACTGGAATACCACGGTATTTGAATACCAGGGTAAAAGAATTACCGAATGGCATAATTGCCATGCTGACGCCTCTTTCTTCACCATGTTTACCTACTCCCTTATCAAAGGCAATCCTCAACACCCTTTTACAGACGCCCACTCCATCGTGCTGTCTGAAACAACGGCAAAAAAGTTCTTCGGAGATGAAGACCCCATGGGAAAAGTACTAAAAGGCGACGACAAAAAGATCTACCACGTAACCGGCGTGATGAAGGACATGCCCGAAAATTCATCTATAAAGTACAACATAGTCTTTAACTTCCAGCTGGGCGAAGAATATTATGATACCAGCGGCTATTTTAAGTCCCTCAATACCAACTGGGGACAGTACAACTATGACACTTATGTCTTGCTAAAACCCAATGCCAACCCTGTAGCGGCAGGCCTGAAGTTGGGCGCCATACACCGCCGCAATCAGAATATCGAATTTAACAAACACCTGGTTTACCTGCTCGTTCCCCTTACAAAAATCCACCTCTATGCTTTCGATGGCACGGAACAGGGTATGATGATCGTACGGATCTTTTTTATAGTGGCCGTCATTGTCCTGCTGATAGCCTGCATAAACTATGTAAATCTGATTACCGCGCGCGCAATCCGACGCAGTAAAGAAATAAGCCTCCGCAAGATCATCGGCGCAGACAAGACCGGCCTGTTCCTGCAATTCCTCAGCGAATCACTGCTTACCTTTCTCATTGCATTGATATGCGCAACAGGTCTTATTTATGCGATAATGCCTTTATACAATAATATAGCAGGCAAAGAGATCGTCTTCAAACCATGGGAGCCCGACGTATTGGCCGTCTATGGCCTTACCACGCTGACCATCCTGCTGCTGGCCGGTATTTACCCGGCCATAACCCTGTCCTCTTTCCGACCCCTTGAAGCCATGAAGGGCAAACTAAGCGGCCTGGGCAGCAAAGGCAATTTCCGGAAGGTACTGGTGGTGGTGCAGTTCAGTTTTTCCATCATGCTCATCACAAGCACGATCATCATCGGCAGACAGCTCAAATACATCCGGGAAAAGAACCTGGGTTACAACAAGGAAAACGTACTCAGCTTCTGGATGCGCAATATTGATAAACATTATGACGCGGCAAAAGCAGAACTGCTGAGTCAGCCGGGTATACTGGGCGTTACAGAATCGGGAGTCAACATCATCAACAGTGGCACCGGCACCAGCGATGCAGATTGGGATGGCAAGAGACCCGACCAGCAGGCCTTTACCATTGGTCAGATGCCGGTAGAAAGGAATTTCCTGGAGGTAATGGGTATAAAACTCGTAGAAGGCAACGGCTTTACCGGAACACCTGCCGACAGCAGCAATTTTATACTGAACGAAACAGCAATTAAGGAAACCGGTATAAAGGAACCCGCAGTAGGCAAACGCTTTACCTTTCACGGTATAAAAGGAGTCATCGCAGGCGTGGTAAAGGACTTCCATTTTCAGGATATGCACACCCGGATCCATCCGCTGCTGATGCAATACGACAAATACTGGCGGGGGAAAATGTATGTAAGGATCAACAGCAAAGACGCCTCCAAAGCGCTGGCCGCCGTAGAAAACCTTTGGAAAAAATATAACCAGGACTATGATTTCGATTATACCTTTTTAGACAGCGCCTTTAACGATCTGTACAAAACCGATACACACATCGGGCTGTTATTCAACTGCTTTGCAATCATCGCGATTTTAATATCCTGCCTCGGCTTGTTTGGGCTGGTAACCTTTACCGCCGAAAGTAAAGTAAAAGAGATCGGCGTACGAAAGGTGCTCGGCGCAGGCATACCGCATATCGTAACCCTGCTGTCAAAGGATTTTTTGGTGCTGGTGCTGATTGCCGCTGCCATTGCCTTCCCGGTGGCCTGGTACGGACTAAGCAGCTTCTTACAGGGTTATGCCTACCGCACCGCAATAAGCTGGTGGGTCTTTGCCGCCGCCGGTTCCATAACACTGGCCATCGCTCTGCTGACCGTCAGCTTTAAATGTGTACAGGCCGCGCTGGCCAACCCCGTGAAGAGCCTGCGATCGGAATAAAGAACAGCCTAGTATTCAGTGGCCCCGGCCGCTCCATACCAATACACTGTAGTGGCGGCATCGATTGTACCGCCATTCCAGCTCAACATCTCCAGATCATACTTAAAAGATCGGCCAAAAGGAAATTTGTCGTCATCCACCCAGATCTTCGCATCACCTTCCCCGTACCACGAATTCATATGATTGTTCACAGCCAGCGTATTGCCAAGGTAAATCCCACGCCCTCTTATCTTTACAAAATTCCATTCAATAGGCGCAGCCGTATCGTCTGCCGCAACCCTGTTTACGTCATAATCCCACTTGGCATCTTTTATATCTTTCCCGTACTTATAGCTGGCATGAAAATACATTGAATTCTTATCCCATGTCCACTTATCAACGACGGCAGCTACTACAAAAATGGCTAACAGAAAGACGACTGGAGCTGGCACACTATCAGATCGGGGAAAAACACCGTAAACCCATCGATGTTTATTTTGAAGCAGGCTTTGAAAACCTTTCCCATTTCTCGCATGCATTTAAGAAACATTTCGGCTATGCACCCAACGCCATAAAATAAAAGCCTGGCACACCCCTCCATATTTATGCCCCTACAAACCTTTCCATTATCCGCATTACCTCTGCCCCCTCCCGGCCACTGTCCGGATTGGGACCCTCGTCTAAAAAATACCGCACGGTGGCCTCGATCATAGGCTGCTGCACATGCTGCAAGGCATCGAAAGCCAGCGTATTTATCTGCCCATCAACCAGCAGCGTTATGGTATCTCCGCTGAAAACATTAAAGCTTATCTTACCCGCCGTACCGATGATCTCGCAAAAATCGTTTTTAGAAACACCAGCCGCATTAAAACACCAGGTGCCGCTAAAAGCCACCCCGCTCCTAAACAAAATATTCCCGGCCACCAGATCATCGGCGGTATAAAGCCCCCCCTGGTTGGTGGCTATTCCAGTTACTTTTTCGACAGGACCAAAAAAATAATACATCAAATCCAACTGGTGCGGGGCCAGGTCATGAAATAGACCGCCCCCTGCAATTGCAGGATTTACCCGCCAATCGATCTTTGGATCCGCCATCTCTTCTTTGGTAAGCGGAGGTTTGGATAATTCAAGACGGACAAGCAAAACTTCACCGATGGCCTTGTCCCGGATCAGCTCTTTGATCTTCTTAAAGCGCGGTTGTTCACGGCGATAATGCGCCACGACCAGTTTACTATTGTTTGCCACAGCAACATCCGCCATATGAGAGGCAGCCGCAAAATTGTTTGCCATCGGCTTCTCTACATATACATGTTTACCCGCGTTTATTGCCGCCAGCGTATATTCTTCATGAGAAGATGGAGGCGTGGCAATATATATAGCATTTACTTCCGGATCGTTTATCAGCTGATTCGCATCAGCATACCACCGCGGCCCCATGTCGAAGGGCATAGTCTTCGGCCTTCGCGGCATCACGACGCATCACCGCCACCAATGCAGAATCAGCTACCTTATTGAATGCAGGGCCACTTTTTAACTCTGTTACGTCTCCGCAGCCAATAATGCCCCAATTGATCTTTTTCATCATCAAACCGGTTATTTCCGCCAAATTACAGAAAAGCCGTTTCCCTTTGCAAACCACCTTTAAAAATGTCTTCAAATACTTCCAGTTTAAAACATAATCGAATCTTTGTGATGTGCCTTCCGGCAAATTGTCAAATACAGCCGACACTTTGAAGACAGCCCCGTTATTACGTCGGATAGGTTTACCAAACGCAGCCTGCGCACTTCCAAAAAAGGATTCTGCCATTTTCCGCGAAATAGCGATATCATCGGAGCTGGCAAGAGCAGAGAAGGCCGTCCCCTGCAATAAAGGATAGTTGAATATCTTAAAGAAATCGGAATCCGCATAACAGGTCCCCGGATAAGAAATATTCTTCTCCCCGGCTTCGAAAAGAGAGTTCTCCGATTCCCTGTTCCAAAAGCCTGTCGCATATTGAATGTCCGGAACAGACCGTTTTAGCTCCAAAGCAAGCAGTCCCGGGGTCCAATAGCCAGGAGCCGGCTTCCCGTCAGAGACCAGGTTCTCATAAACAGTATATGCACTTGCCCCGCCCGGAACAGCCCGGTCAACATCTCTCTCGTCCTGTACCCATAAAAAGATCAGGAGGCTACAGGCCATCCCCAATCCCAAACCGACAATATTGATAAAAGAAAAAGCCTTATTCCTGGTGATATTGCGAAAGGCAACAAGCAAATGGTTTTTGAGCATACCGGGCATTTTTTGACGTGAAAAGGCATGAAATACCGGTAATAAGGGCATAAAAAAAGTCCCGCATTCTTAATCATTGAAAATCAATAAAATACAAACTATTTTCGAGCACTGTTGTCCGCTTATGATACACTAACCGGTCCATTACCGACCACGAGAATCAAAAATTCAATGCCCACTTCGCACCCCAAAATGTCTGGCTCAGGCTCAACTTAGTCCACTTTCCTATGTTAGTCATTGGACCTAACCTACTTAACGAGATACTTTTGTGTAAATAATCAAAAAAAGACACATGTCGCAAGAACTCAATTACCCGCGCCGCCAATTTTTGGGTGCTGCAGCCTTGACCATCGCCGCAGGCCCTCTGGCCATCCTCGGATCAGCAAAGGCACAAGCCGGCCAGCCCTCCGGATCACAATCAACCACAACCAAACAGACCATACAAACAGCTCTGCCCCCAATAAAACAGATCGACGCCGGACTCCTCAACGTCGGATATGCCGAAGCCGGCCCTGCCAACGGCCCCGTAATAGTTCTTCTCCACGGCTGGCCCTACGACATCAACAGCTTTGCCGACGTCGTTCCCATACTGACAGCAAAAGGCTACAGGGTGATCATCCCACACCTGCGCGGCTACGGCACGACCCGCTTTCTCTCGGACGCAACCATTCGCAACGGCCAGCAGTCCGTGGTCGCAGTCGATATCATCGCCCTGATGGACGCGCTAAAAATCAAAACAGCGATCATCGCCGGCTTCGACTGGGGTGCACGCACCGCCTGCATTATCGCCGCCCTCTGGCCCCAACGCTGCAAAGCCCTCGTCTCCGTCAGCGGTTATCTGATAAGCAACCAGGAAGCCGGCCGGCGCCCCCTGCCACCCACCGCCGAACACGATTGGTGGTACCAGTATTATTTTGCCACAGAACGCGGCCGGGCAGGCTATGATCAATACCGGCGAGACTTTGCACGATTCATTTGGCAGCTCGCTTCCCCGAAATGGAACTTCGACGCCGCAACCTTCGATCGCAGCGCCCTTGCTTTTGACAACCCGGACCACGTCAGCATCGTGATCCACAACTACCGCTGGCGGCTGGCCCTGGCAGAAGGCGAAGCACTCTACGACAATCTCGAACGCCGCCTTGCAACAAGCCCCGTCATCACAGTCCCCACCATCACCATGGAAGGTGATGCCAATGGCGCACCACACCCTGACCCCGCAAACTATCGCAGCAAATTCTCAGGCAAATACACACACCGGACCATCACCGGTGGCATCGGTCACAACATTCCCCAGGAGGCTCCGCAGGCCTTCGCCGACGCCATCATCGAAGTCGCAGGTTACACCTCTTAAACTATCAGAAAAGTTACACCGCGTAAATTATCAGAAAAATGAAAACCACAAAAGAATTCATCATCGCAACGGGCATCCTGGGGATAGTAATAATATCCACCGCATTTATGACCCTGCAATCAAAAAAAGAAATGACAATACCACAGGAAGACAATAAGGGCTTTGCGCTGGTAGAGCTTTTTACCTCGGAAGGATGTTCCAGCTGCCCGCCGGCAGACGAACTGGTAGCCAAGATACAAAAAGACAACCCGCACCGGCAAATATATATACTTGCATATCATGTCGATTACTGGGACCGCCAGGGCTGGAAAGACATCTACAGCGACGCGGAATATACAAAAAGACAATCCAGGTACGCAGAATGGCTCCGACTCCAGACGATCTACACGCCGCAGATAGTGACCAACGGAAAGACCGAATTTGTTGGCTCAAACGAACGGGCACTGCAGACAGCCATCACTATGGGCCTACAGGAGATACCAGCCCAAACTCTAAGACTCAACAGCACAATAAAGAACGGGCAGATCAATGTCAGATACGAAACCGACGGCTTCCAGAAACAATCCGACCTGACCATCGCCCTGGTGCAAAAATCGGGGCACAGTCAGGTCAAAGCAGGCGAAAATTCAGGACGTACACTCACCCATGTCCAGATCGTCCGGAAATTGGCCGTTGAAACTCTCCGCGCCAACACCGGAGAACTCAGTCTCGCCCAACCGAAAGACTACGACGAACATGAGTGGGAACTGATCGGCTTTGTCCAGGATAAAACAAAAGGGACCATCCTCTCCGCAGCCAGATCAGAACTGACCACCAGTAACAAATCCAACAATCCATAAACCATTCTCAAAAAGCAAAACCTATATAAAAAACACAAACACTTAAAAATTAAAACAATGGAAACATCACAGTTAGAGTCTCCGGCAACTACGACCAGACCCTACAAAGAAATCAATATGCCGCAATCAAAAGACGTAGTATACACGGCTAAAGAACACACCACTGGCGGTCGCGATGGCGGATCATCCACCAGCTCCGATGGCCGGCTGGATGTAAAACTCTCTGTTCCCGGCAAACCGGGCACCGGCACTAACCCCGAACAGCTCTTCGCTGCCGGCTGGTCCGCGTGTTTTATCGGTGCGATGAGGATCGCCGCCGCCGCAATGAAGGTCAGATTCCCCGAAGACGGCGCCATTGACGCAGAGGTAGACCTTTGCGCGAACAGCGATGGCTACTTCCTCCAGGCCCGTCTCAACATCAGCCTGCCGGGACTGGATCGCGAAGTCGCCCAGGCCATCGCCGATGCAGCACACCAGACCTGCCCCTACTCAAAAGCCACCCGCGGCAACATCGACGTTACCATTAATTTGATCTAAGAAAAAGCCTGACCGACATAGTCGGTCAGGCTTTTTCTATCTTTGCCCCATGAACAACTTCGACAACCTCCGGGAAACGATTTCTGCCCGACGCAGCATAAAACCCGCAACCCTCAACGGCAAAAAGATCCCCGACCAACAGATCAACCAACTATTGTCCCTGGCCAACTGGGCCCCCACCCATGGCTATACCGAGCCCTGGCGTTTTGTAGTCTACAGCGGCGACGCCGTTCAACAATTCTGCCACCAGCATGCCGAAATGTATAAAGACAATACCCCCCCGGAAAAATTCAATCCTGCCAAATATCAAAAACAACAGCACAACGGCGACAAAACCTCTCACATCATTGCCGTATACATGCAAAGAGGCAACAACCCCAACATAACCGCCCTCGAAGAGACCTGTGCCACCGCCGCCGCTGTTCAGAACATCCTCCTGGGAGCCGAAGCCCTCGGCATAAGCATTTTATGGAGTACCGGTGGCGCCGTCTTACAGCCCGCCATGAAAGATTACCTCGGTCTGGACGAAGAAGATCTGGTGATCGGCCTCTTGTATATGGGGTATACCGATGAACCCGCAACCCCGGGAAAACGCACCCCCATCGAAGCCAAAACAAAATGGATCAATAACATTTGAACTATCTTTGCCCTTTCAAAAAAACCGGATATGACCTTTAGCGACTTTAATCTGAACAAAGCTTTACAGGATGCCCTGGCAGATCTGGGTTTCCAAAACCCCACTTCGATCCAGCAAAAGGTCTTCTCCGTGATCATGTCCGGCCGAGACGTATGCGGAATAGCCCAGACAGGGACCGGCAAAACATTCGCCTACCTACTGCCCAGCCTCCGGCAACTAACCTTTTCAAAGACCAGGACTCCCCAGATGCTGATCATCGTCCCCACCCGTGAGCTGGTCGTCCAGGTTGTACAGTCGATAAAGGAGCTCACCACCTATATGACCCTTCAGGCCGTAGGCATATACGGCGGCGTCAACATCAATACGCAAAAGACGGAAGTAGAAAAAGGAGCAGACATCGTCGTCGCAACACCCGGCAGGTTATATGACCTCGCCCTGAACGGCGCCCTGCGCTTAAAAGACGTAAAAAAGCTCGTCATCGACGAAGTCGACGAAATGTTCAACCTTGGCTTCCGCACACAGCTAAGGAATATCCTGGACCTGCTGCCCGCCAAAAGACAAAACCTGCTCTTCTCCGCTACCATCACGGAAGAAGTAGAGGCACTCATGAACACTTATGTCAACAACCCGGTAAGAATTGAGGCGGCACCAACCGGCACCCCGGTTGAGAACATAGACCAGAAAGTATATGAAGTCCCAAACTTCAATACCAAGGTCAATCTCCTGGAATTGCTCCTCAGCCACAACACAGAAATGACAAGGGTCCTGATCTTCGTCGCGACTAAGCAGCTGGCTGATCAGCTCTACGCACAACTAACCGAAAAATTCCCCGGAAAGACAGGCGTCATCCATTCCAATAAAGATCAGAACTACCGCTTTAACACAGTCAACAAATTCAAAAGCGGAGAATATCATTTTGTCATCGCCACCGATATCATAGCCCGTGGTCTCGACGTAGCCGAGGTCTCCCACGTCATCAACTTCGACATCCCCGAAGTCCCTGAAAATTATATCCACCGGATCGGAAGAACGGGAAGAGCCGATCAAAAAGGGATTGCCATCAGCTTTATGACGGAAAAGGAAAAAGAAAATCGGACCGGCATCCAGGACCTGATGAACTATATCATCCCCATCATCCCTTTACCGGAAGACCTGGAGATCTCCGACGTCCTTACAGAAGACGAAAAGCCAAAAGTGTATACAAAAGTCATCCCGCTCAACATCCCAAAGCCGGAATTCGCAGGTGGAGCATTCCATGAAAAACTGGAGAAAAATAAAAAGGTCAACGTCATCGTGTCACATGCCGACCGGATGAAAAAGAAATATGGCAAACCAAAAACCCGCGGCGCAAAAAAGAAATAACCGCGCCGCCTCACCCCCCAACCCGGCTGCCCCAACTCATCAACACCAATACCCCACCCCCTACTTCAACTTATTCTTCCTGAGCGAATACTTATAAAAATCCTCCACCTTCGTCCTGGCCCATGGCGTCTTTCGCAGAAACTTCAGACTCGATTGCACCGAAGGATTCTCATTAAAACACCTGATCCTGATCTCCGTTCCCAACACTTCCCAACCATAGCTCTCCACCAGGTGTGTAACGATCCTTTCAAGGGTCAACCCATGCAAAGGATCTTTCGAAGGACCTTGTTGCTGCATACTTTCCATTTTGGAGGACAAAGATAATCAAAACCATAACAGCGCCTTTCCAAATGGCCGGTCGTCGATGAGGAAGCACTGCGCTTCCTGCGCCCGACAAAAAATACCCAAAAACCAGAGATTATCAAAATGGTCAAAACCCGGTTATTTAGTAACTTTAGTTACAATTTGCTCTCACGTTGGTTTGACCATTCCTGCCATTTAGCCACAACAAGTAACCTTTAGGTAATCCGCCCCTTTCAGTCAGCAGCAACAATTTATCTTTCACCTTCAAAAACATTTTTTTTATGAGCAACTATCATTTCGAGACCCTGCAACTACATGCCGGTCAACAGATCGACCCCACCACCAAATCGAGAGCGGTGCCTATCTATCAAACTACCTCCTACGGCTTTGACAACTCGGAACATGCGGCGAATCTCTTTGGGCTCCGGGCATTCGGAAATATCTACACCCGCATCATGAACCCCACGACCGATGTATTCGAACAGCGCATGGCTGCACTCGAAGGAGGCGTGGCTGCCCTGGCGACAGCATCGGGACAAGCCGCCCAATTCCTGGCACTCAATAATATCCTGCAGGCAGGCGACAACTTCATCAGCACCAGCTTCCTCTACGGCGGCACTTACAATCAATTCAAAGTCGCCTTCAAAAGACTCGGAGTAGACGTACGCTTTGCAGACGGAGACGATGTAGAAAGTTTTGTAAAGCACATCGACAAAAATACCAAAGCCATTTACCTCGAGACGATCGGCAACCCCCGCCTCAATATCCCCGACTTTAAGAAATTCGCCGACCTGGCAAAAGAATACGACCTGCCACTGATCGTAGACAATACCTTTGGCGCAGCAGGTTATCTCTTCAGGCCCATCGAATGGGGAGCCAATGTAGTAGTCGAATCCGCTACCAAATGGATCGGCGGCCATGGCACGGTTATCGGCGGGGTCATCGTGGATGCCGGCAATTACAACTGGGCCAACGGCAAATTTCCCCAATTCACCGAACCTTCAGAGGGATATCATGGCCTGAAATTCTGGGAGGTCTTCGGAGAAGGCAACCCGCTTGGCCTTCCCAACATCGCCTTTGCCATCCGGGCAAGAGTCGAAGGGCTGCGCGACTTCGGTTCCTCTCAGGGCCCCTTCAATTCCTTCCTGCTCCTGCAAGGCCTGGAGACCTTATCCCTTCGTGTACAACGACACGTCGACAACGCACAGATCCTCGCCGAATGGCTGTCTGCTCATCCCAATGTGGACTTTGTGGAATACCCGGGCCTGAAAACCAACCCCTATCATGACCTCGCAACAAAATATCTCACCAACGGCTATGGCGGCATCCTGAACTTCGGCATCAAAGGCGGCAAAGACAACGCTGCCAAATTCATCGACTCCCTGAAGCTGGCCAGCCATCTCGCCAATGTGGGAGATGCCAAGACACTGGTGATCCACCCCGCTTCCACTACTCATGAACAGCTAAGCGAAAAAGAACAGATCGCCGCCGGTGTACTCCCCAATCAGATCAGGATCAGCGTTGGCATAGAACATATAGAAGATATCAAAGCAGACATTCAACAGGCCTTCGAAAAAGTTCTCAAACCCCAGGTTGCGAGCTAAACGCCAGCGGCACATGACACAGGTATTTACATTCAACCACCCCATCGTCCTCGAAACAGGAGCTATCCTGCCCGGCTACCACCTGGCTTATTCTACACATGGCCGGCTGGACGCCGACGGAGGAAATGTGATCTGGATCTTTCATGCCCTGACAGCAAACAGCGACCCCGCCGAATGGTGGCCTGGATTGGTAGGAGAAGACAAACTCTTCGACCCGGCCAACTACTTCATCGTTTGCGTTAACATGCCCGGCAGCTGTTATGGAAGCCTGGGACCTCTCGACGATGACCCGCTTGCAGGAGAACCCTATTACCACGACTTCCCCTTCTTCACGACCCGGGATATGATCCGCGCCTATCGGCCGCTAAAAGAATTTTTAGGCATCCAAAAGATCCATATCGGCATCGGTGGCAGCATGGGCGGCCAACAGCTGCTGGAATGGGCCATCGAAGAACCGGAACTGTTCGATTATATTTTCCCGATCGCCACCAATGCCCAGCATTCACCGTGGGGCATCGCCTTCAACACCGCCCAACGAATGGCAATAGAAGCCGACAGCACCTGGAAGGAAAGGAACGAAAGAGCAGGCATGGAAGGAATGCGCGCCGCCCGGGCCACCGCCCTGCTGTCTTATCGCCATTACGACACCTACTTAAAAATGCAACCCCGGTCAGCAGGTTTCCTGGCCGAGACCGATTCAGGAGACGCAGCTACCAGCGAAGGAGCTGCGTCTTATCAACGCTACCAGGGCGAAAAGCTGGTCCGCCGTTTCTGCGCTTTCAGCTATTACAAGCTCAGTCAGAGTATGGACTCCCACGACGTATCAAGAGGCCGCGGCAGCCTCGAAAACGCCCTCCGGCAGATCGGCGCCAAAACCCTGGTCATAGGAATACAATCAGACATCCTCTTCCCCCTTCAGGAACAACAATTACTGGCCACGCTGATCCCCGGAGCCTTCTTCCGGACAATCACCTCCCTCTATGGCCATGACGGTTTTTTATTGGAATATCAACAGATCGAAAGACTGGTAAAACAATTCCTGATCCATACCGAAGCCAACGATTTTGGCGCAACAACTATCTGACCCCCACCTCAACTACAACCACCCCATTCCCAGCCACCACATGTTGAATCGAAAACCTGAAGTACCGGCTGGTCACCGCATGCCCCAACTGCACCACCTGCTCAAGCGGATTGGCTTTGATATTCGAGAACTCTCCTTCAGCCACTTTCTGCCAATTCGCCCCATCGGCACTGACATAAAAAATGTACCGGTCGGCAATCCCCTCCGTCTTCTTATCCTGCCGGGGCAAATAACTAAAGGCCTTAAAAGTCTGAGCCTTCCCCATGTCTACGCTAATGTCCTGGGGAAACACAGTCGACGAATCCTTCCACAAGCTGCTCCACACCGTTCGATCATTTTCATCGATAGCCATGGCATAACTGCCCCCGCCAGTCGAAGCTGACTCCATCACCTTCCACCCCAATTTCGACAAGCCAAAATCCCGCACAACAGAAGAAGCCTCGATATGCGCTGGCTCCCTGAATAAGCCAAAATCACTCAAAGCCACGCACGCCCCCGACCCAATAATCCTCAACCGCACTTTGTTCGTTACAATGTTTTGCGGCAGTCGGATAAGCCGCCCCGCCCCAATACTCGTACCGGCTCCGATCAAAACCCAATGACCATCCTCAAATGCATCGATGGCAAATGAATCGATCCGCTGCCCCAATTTAATATTCTCCCGCAGACGTATCACATTGAAGGTTACCCGCTTTCCCATATCAGCCACCAACTGCGGAGTCCTGACAGAATCATCCGTTGCCCAGTAACTATACCTGTCCCCATCCACCAGCCGCGAAGGACCGTACAGGGAATTATTCTTTCCACGTATATCGCTCGCAGTAAAAGAAGCCCCCCTGGCCAGGTTCACCGAAAAGATCTCTTTCAACAAGCCCCCAAACGCCTTCAACGAAGCCACATCATGCTCATCCAGCCTGCCCTCTCTGTTGGGCGCCAGCCCAAGATCAAGATCCGCCCCCCTGCCCACACTCTGATAATAAAGGTCCAGCAGCTGATACGGAGATTTGACCTGCAGATCCTGCGAAGCATGATAAAACCACCCCGGACGTAAAGGGACATCACATTCCGCCGGCAGCCAAAACTCTCCATTCCGCGTCCCTTCAGTAGCCTCCCAATATTTACTATACCCATTCGCCGGTTTTTTCCCGGCATCCGGAGCCTGCGGCGAATAAGTAGCCCAGCATGTCACCCCGGCATGCCCTTCTTCATTTCCAACCCACCGGACATCCGGACCAATATCCCCAAAAATAGCAGCGCCAGGCTGCAGTTGACGGATCATAGCCCAGGTCGTATCCCAACCATAATAGCTCGTCCTGTCTATCTTGCGCGTCTCACGGGTGCCCCCATAATAACCATCTCCACCATTCGCCCCGTCATGCCAGGACATGAACAAAGGACCATAACCCGTATACAGCTCTTTTATCTGTGCGCGATACGTCTTTACATAAGCTGCCGTGCCATACAACGCATTGTTCCTGTCCCATGGCGAACAATACAACCCCATCTTCATGCCCAGTTTATTACAGGCCTGCTGATACTCCTTCACCATGTCCCCCTTGCCACCCCGCCACGGACTTTTTGTGATATTGTGCTCCGTTGTTTTCGTCGGCCAGAGACAAAGCCCATCATGATGTTTGGCCACGATCACTACTCCCTTAAAGCCTCCCGCCTTTGCCGCCGCCACGATCTGCCCCGCATCAAAATTACCCGGGTTCACGATCGCGGGATCCTCATCACCATAACCCCATTCCTTATCCGTATAGGTATCCACCCCAAAATGGATAAGACAATACATCTCCATCTCATGCCAGGCAAGCTGCGTCGGCGTTGGCAATACCCCATATGGTTTTGGCGCTTGCGCAAACCCTATTCTCACATTTATTATAAAAAGACAAACCAATAATTTCTGTTTCATAAACAACTTTAATGTTTTAACCATGACGCAGGAATATCCCGCGGCTCCGATCCATTGAAACTATACTTCAGCCGCAATAAATACCCCCCGCCACCTTCGATAAAATCAAGCGCAAACTTCTGTAGCCCCTTCTTCAAAGCCACCTGCCCATTCTTCTCTATTGCCGAATGATTACCATCGTTATTGACAACCTCCCTGTCGGCAATTCTCAAAGTGCCGCCATCGTCACAGGTAAGATAAAAACTATATACCCCATCCTGGGGAACATCCACAAAACCACGATACTTCAAACCAAAAGCAGGAGCCTCCATCACCGACGGCACCACAACAGAAGCAACCGTCATCACCGTATCCGGCGCAGCCACCTTCTCACCCATCTTTCCTCCTTCGCCAATCTTCCCATCTCCCCCTATCTTCTCATCACCCCCATTACCACCACTGGCTCAGCCAAGGTCTGCTTTTGATATTGCAGATCGTAAATATCCCCCCTCGATCCATCCGGCCGGAAAGCAGCCACCCGGACCAGTTCTGTCTCTCTGACCACCAACGGCGCTGCCAAAACAGCCGAGCTCGCAACCGGCGCAGTGCCGTCCGTAGTATAACGGATCACCAGCTCATCCAGCGGTTTCTTTATCGACAAAGTATCCGCCTCCGTAAAAACATTCAAAGACAAAAACCCCAAAAGATCAGGAAGCCGGTAATGTACTTTCAATACATCCAGCCGACCATAACCCGCCTGCAAACGCCGCAGGTAAGAGCCATAATCCCTCTTAGAAGACCACAACACCTCAGCCAAAGCCGTCATCCGGGGCATAAACATATAATCCGCCCTGTTCTCTGTCGGAATATACTCGGTCCAGATATTTGCCTGCGCCCCTACAATATTCTTAGCCTCGGCAGCAGTCAATCCCTTTGGTATAATGTTGAAATTATAGACAGCTGGCAGCGAATTCTTATCCGGAAGTGCATCAAAATAAAGTGGGTTCCCCGGCGTCATGATCACAGGATTGCCGTTTTTTGCTGCTTCCACCGGAGCCTTGGGCACCCAGCTACGCCAATACATGACCATGGCCGTCTTGCTGATCCCACCTTCCAGGATCTCATCCCACCCAATAAGTTTACGGCCCTTTGAATTAAAGAACTGCTCCATCTTATTGATAAAATAACTCTGCAGCTCGGCCGTACTCTTCAACCCCTCTTTCTTCATCAAGGCCTGACACTCCGCCGACTTCGCCCACAAAGAACGATCTACCTCATCCCCTCCGATATGTAAATACTTGCTGGGAAAAATATCCATGATCTCCGAATACACATCCTGCGCAAATTGAAAAGTAGAAGGCAGACAAGGACATACCGGTGTCGAGAACAGCTTTCCAAAAACACTTTGCCCGTCACAGCTTAAATAAGGATATTGATTGATTGCTGCCATCATATGCCCCGGCATGTCTATCTCCGGGATAATGGTAATATGTTTGCCCGCAGCATAAGCCACCAATGCCCGCATCTCGGCCTGGGTATAATAACCGCCATACAGCTTCTTCCCATCCTTCTCGATGATATGAGCCGGGTCGATGGCAAAATCAGAATTATCAACTGCTCGCAGCATACACACCGAGTCCTGGTTATTCAACGTCCTCCAGGCCCCATTCTCCGTCAGCTTAGGATATTTCTTTATTTCGATCCGCCAGCCCTGATCATCCGTCAAATGCAGATGAAAAGTGTTGAATTTATACAAGGCCATCACATCGATAAACTTTCTCAAATAGCCGATTGAAAAAAAATGCCTCGATACATCCAGGTGCATGCCCCGCCACGCATATGCCGGTACGTCTTTAATAACCACCGCCGGCAGCGCGATCCGCGCGCCCGCACGACTCGCCGCCCCAACACCATCCCCCTCCAAAACCCGCTCCCCTCCTCTCACAACACCGCGCTCCACCCCCACCGGCAACAGCTGCCGCACCGTCTGCACCCCCATAAACATCCCCGCCGCCGTTCTTGCCGAAAGCACCACCTGCCCCGGTGTCACAACTAACCCATACCCTTCCTCCGCACTAATTCCACCATCATATTTCAACACGATCTCCCCGGTCACCGTCTTCCCCTTATCCCCAACCACCCCTTTCTCCTTCAACGGCGTCCCAAAATAATTCTCAAAATATTGATTCAGCACCTCCGCCTCAGCCTTAAAAATTGGCGAAGCCACCACCAGCCTCGTAGCCGGCGTCACAACAAACTCCCCTTCTCCCGCCACCAACGAAGCCGGATAAGGCACTAAGGGATACCTAACCTCCAATGGCTGTGCAATAACGCTCCCGCAAAAGATCAACGCAAAAATTAAAATGCCCGGCCATCCGCGACCACCCCCGCCAAAAATCAAAAATATCCTTATCATATTATTGCGGCTGGTTTAAAATAGGATTTGCTAAGGCATTCAATTCCGTATGGCCATCCTTTAATTCATCAAAAACTACCACTTCATTCGTCCCCTTCTTCAACCAGCAAGCTGGCACATAAAGCGTCTGTTGCGGCCCTATCTGCCAGTACTTCCCAAGGTTGATCCCATTCAAAAAAACAAAACCTTTCCCAAAACCCCGCATATCCAGGTACGTATCCTTCACTTCATCCAAAGAAAAAATCCCCTTATATAAAGCAGGCTGGCCCTTTATAGGCTTAACGCCATATTTGTAGTTTGGTGCAGAAGGAAAAGGAAAGCCATACATCTCCCAGTCATGAAGAGCCTGCCCATCCAGCGTTACCTCCCGCGTGATCCCCTGTCGGTTATCCGTCAGAAAAGGACCATAATTTATCCGCCCATTATTCTCCACCCAAATGTCAAGAACAGCCCCGGCAGGCACCTGCTTCAATTCCAGCGAATCCTGTTTCAGCCGCCTGTCCAGCGTCGCCAACTGCTTCCCGTTCACATATACAATGGCGTAATCCCTCATTTCTTTTATCCTTAACATCCCGTTTGCCGCGTGCGTCAGCTTAGTACGATAAAGAACAAAACCATATGCCTGGTTCAGATCCTCAAAACACAAAGGATTAACAGACCGGACCGGCTTAGGCAAATTACTCCAGACACCCGCATTGCCGGAAAGCTTGATCCCACTGATGGTCATCGTTGGTTTTTTTTCAGGCACAGCAGGCAAAGTCTGCCCCGCAGGCAGATATTTTTCTATCACCGATCTGAAAGCAAAGTATTTCTCAGTAGGATTTCCAGCTTCATCCAGCGGTGCATCATAATCATAGCTGGACACCTGCGGCGCATATGGATTCCGTTTATTCATATTGGCTCCGTTCATAAACCCACGGGTACTGCCGCCATGAAACATATAAAGATTGATCGATATTCCGGCACTCAATATCTTATCCATTGTCTCCGCCGCCTTTTTGTATCCCGTATTTGCATGCGGCTTTCCCCAGTCATCAAACCACCCGGGATACCATTCCGCTACATAAAATGGCCCCTTCCCATCGTGGTACTTGCGGATCAGGTTCTTTACCGTGACAGGATTCTCCTCTCCGTTGACAGCAGGCAAATAGCCTGGCAAATATCCCCTTACCATCTGCTCAGAACCGTCACAGGTAAACAGTACGCCATCGAACCCCGCATCCCGAAAGATCTGCTGGTTCAGATCGAGATAACTCTTATCATCGCTATAAGAACCATACTCGTTCTCGATCTGTACCATCAATATATTCCCGCCATGTGTCACCAGCAGCGGCACCAGTTGTCTGGCCAGCTGATTGATATAGGCCCGGTAAGCCTCGATAAAACGAGGGTCCTTACTCCGGACAGTGACCGTGCTGTCTTTAAGCAGCCACCACGGATACCCCCCAAACTCCCACTCCGCACAGGCGTACGGACTTGGACGCAATACAACCCATAACCCCTCTTCCTTCGCCGTCTTTACAAATTCGGCTATATCATTATTACCGGAAAAATCATACTTCCCCTTCTCTGCTTCATGCGCATTCCAAAACACATAAGTGCCAATGGTATTCAACCCCATTGCCTTTGCCATCTTCATCCGATCGCGCCAATATGCCCGCGGCACCCGGGTACAATGCATCTCGCCACTGATTATTTGCAGGGGCTTCCCGTCCAGCAAAAAGGCGCTGTCCCCCAGCGCAAAATTATGCTGCAGGCCCTGCGCCGACACAAAAGGACTGCTTAAAATAAAGCTGATCCATACGATCCAGGAAAGAGGGAATTTCTTCATATACCAACGTGGACAATTTTTTAAGTCGAATTGCCTACAAGAACATGAATTACGGTAAAAAATAATTGACTCCATCGATTAGTAGCATTTTTTTAATTCTAATATGGTGTATTTGTTATACTTTTATTAGGTTTAGTAGCCAGAACATCATAGGCAATATTATTCACTGCTTTGAAAGATAAAAAAGTTGATATTCAAAATCTGTGGAAACTCATCAGCCTGTTTGATGATGACAAAGCATTTGAATCCCTCTTTTACTCCTTAAATACCGCCCTGATCAAATTCTCCATGATGTACATCCACCAGAAAGAGGTGGCCGAAGAGATCGTTTCCGATGTATTCGTAAAATGCTGGGTCAACAGAAAAAGCCTGTGCGAAGTGCGTAATATTGACACATATCTCTTCGTGGCGGTAAAAAATCAGTCCCTAAACCACCTGAAGAAATACTCTCACATCCACCTCGTGCAAGTGGAAGATACCAACGAAGTGAGATTTGTAAAACCATTTACCCCCCAGGAAGCGCTCGAAAAAAAAGAGCTCCTGTTCAAAATGGAACAATCCATCGAAGAGCTGCCCCAACAATGCCGCATCATCTTCCGGCTCATAAAAGAAGAAGGTATCAAATACAAAGAGGTAGCCGAAATATTAAATATCTCACCCCGGACCGTACAAACCCAGCTTTTCAGAGCCATGAAAAAGCTAAGCGTCGTCCTATCCGACTACCTCAACCCCACCCGCAGCCCCAAAGATCCGGCCCAT
>Ga0193717_1000274_pt1 | contig 38574 bp, 38 predicted proteins | sample U2c2metaG_FD_145900 | JGI IMG/M metagenome (GOLD analysis project Ga0193717, IMG submission 145900) | Soil microbial communities from a riparian zone of the East river system, Colorado, United States - U2c2 | ecosystem: Environmental > Terrestrial > Soil > Riparian zone | place: USA: East River... | reverse complement strand
CGACGCGGAACGACGCCATGCCAGACTGTGCGAGCTCAACGTGATCGAGCAGGCGGTCAACGTCTGCCAGACCACCGTCGTTCAGGATGCGTGGGAACGCGGCCAGAATCTGACGGTCCATGGTTGGGTCTACGGCCTCGCCGACGGGCGCGTGCACGATCTCGGGCTCGACATCGCCGCGCGCGCAGAAACGGCAACATCAGCTGCGGCCGCGCTCGCGAACCTCGGCAGCGGATCGGGATAGCATCAGACGGCGTCGACAACGACGGGAGGAAATCGATGCGTTTTGCCTTGGCCCTTGGTATCGCCCTGTCTGCATCTGCCGCGTTCGCGGCGGAAAAGGAACAGCCGCTGTCGCCTTACGAGTGGCAGCAGGCGCAGAAGGTGGCTTTCGAACAATCCGAAAAGGTCTACAACGAGGCATTGAAGCGCAACGGCCTGCTGGCGCAATTCAAGGCGATGCGCGATGCCTACCGCTCCGATGCGAACCGCGCATTTCGCGTCGTCTTCGGCCAGTACATGAGCTGGTACCAGACCTTCGTCGGCGACTCCGCCGGCGTGCACGTTGCGTATTCGATCCGTCAGCTGCCGGCGCACGACGACAATTCCTCGCCGCTGTCCGGCGGCTACTCGGCGAAGAATGCGGTCGACGCAATCGCCGAGCTCGCCAAGGGCCGCAAGGCGATATTCTTCAACGAGGCGCACAACGTGCCGCTGACACGCACGGTGACGCTGCAGCTGCTGTCGCGCCTGCGCGCGGAGGGCTACAACTATTTCGCCGCGGAAACCGTCTATGCCAGCGACACCGAGCTGCAAAGCCGCGGCTATCCGGTCGCCAAGAGCGGTTTCTACACGATGGAACCGATCAGCGCGGAGATGGTGCGCACCGCGATCAGGCTCGGCTACAAGGTCATCGGCTACGAAACCGAGGACGAAGGCAACGGCGACGTGCGCGAGTACGATCAGGCCAAGAACCTCTACGAGCGCGTGTTCAAGCAGGATCCGAACGCGCGCGTCGTCGTCAATGCCGGCTATGCGCACATCCAGGAAAACGGCAAGTATCTCGGCGGGTCGAGCATGGCCCAGCACTTCCGCAAGCTCTCCGGCATCGATCCGCTGACCATCGAGCAGACGATGATGATCGAGCACCCGCCGGGCACCGAGGACCATCCGTACTACCGCGCCGTGGTCGATTCGCTGAAACCGACGACGCCTATCGTGTTCGAAGACAAGAACGGCAAGCCGTGGTCGCTCAAGGCCAAGGCCTACGACGTCAGCGTGATCTTCCCGCTCGAGCAGCTGCGCGACGACCGGCCGACCTGGCTCGAGCTCGGCGGCCTGCGCAAGTCCTATTCGGTGAACGGCAGCGCCTGCCAGGCGGATTTTCCGTGCCTGATCGAAGCGCGTTATGCGAGCGAGAGCGACAATGCGATCCCGGCCGACCGCGTGGTGCTGAACCCGACCGAGAAAGCCGACCGCCTCGAAGACCGCCTGGTCAAGGGGCACGGCGAGGCGCGTGCGGATATCTATCTGCGTCCCGGCAAGTACCGCATCAGCGGCACCGACGAAGCGAACCGCGTGCTGTTCCGGCAGGACGTCACGGTCGCCGGCACGGTCCCCAATGCCAGCACTCCCTGACGTCACGCAGGCGACGCGAGGATGAACGATCCGATACGTACCAGCGGCGCGCCCGCTCCGGTCGGCGCGTATCCGCATGCGCGGCGCGTCGGCAATCTGCTGTTCCTGTCCGGCGTCGGTCCGCGCATGCCGGGGTCGAACGAGATTCCCGGCAACGTCTACGACGCTGCGAAAATGCTGATCGCCTACGACATCGATGCGCAATGCCGGCAGGTGTTCGCCAACGTGCGCGCCGTGCTGGAAGCGAGCGGCGCGCGCTGGGAGGATCTGGTCGACGTCACCGTATTCCTCACCGACATGGCCCGCGATTTCGGTGCGTACAACCGCGTCTATGCCGAGTATTTCCGCGACGCCGCAACGGCACCGTGCCGCACGACGCTCGGCATCACGGCATTGCCGACGCCGATCGCGATCGAGCTCAAATGCATCGCAGTCGTGCCCTTATAGGGTGGGCCTTGGCCCACCATAAGCCCCGAAATTCCGCACGACGGTGGACCAAGGCCCACCCTATAAGCTCCATGCGCTATGTTGCGACGATGGAACCTGTCGCGCGCATTGCCTCCAGCACCTTGCTCGCGTTCGCCTGCGTAACGGCGATCGGCTGCAAGGACGACACCAAACTCGAAGGCACGCGGGTCGAACTCACCGTCGACGGCCGTAAGCTGACATTGCAGATGGGCGACTGCCGCATCTACAAAGTCGAACGCAACTGGCTCGGCAGGACCCACAAAACCCGTGTTCTCTCAACCGACTTCTACCTCGGCTTCACCGCCTGTAGCCACCAGTCGCTGAGCAAGGAAGGCGAATACGCGATCGCGTCGCTGTGCCGGCAGGCCATCGGCGCCGGCGGCGGCTGCGCGTCGAGTGGCACGTATCGAACACGCGACGGCGAGCAATGGGAAAAACAGATCGGCGAGGACAATTGGGCGCCGGTCGAGACTGCCGAACCGCCATCTCGCTCATAGGGTGGGCCTTGGCCCACCTTTGTTTGTCATGCCGGTTCGATGGTGGGCCAAGGCCCACCCTATAAGGTCGGTTCGGACGTGGCCGAGCAACGCAATGTCGCTGCCACCGCAGCAAACGTGACCTCGGCGGTTTTCGAGCGTTTACCGTTCACCAGCACGTCGTCGAAAATGAGAAATCGCGTCTCGCCCGCGGGTGCCGGCAGATCGTAGCCGCGCATTTCGCGTCGATTCCCAAAAACCGTCAATCGAATATGGACCGGTTGAAATTCTCGTCCGCACCACAACACCGGTTCGCCCCGCACCCTTTCCACTTCATGGCGATCGTCACCGTATCTCTCTACTAAGACATCGAGAGCGCCGACGCCAATGTGCGGCGGCGCGTAAACGTCGAGTTTGAAATCTCCACGAGTCAGTGTCCACCAAGGATGTCCATCTTCGTCGCGCATCACGCGCAGAGCTGCAGGATAATCGAATGCAACACCGGCCTCTTCGAAATGAGCTCGATCACGCAAAGAGGCTTCGTCCATATTCTTCGTGTCCGGAGAGCGCGCGGCAAAGACATGCGTTTCCGCGAGGCACAGCATCGATAGTATTGCGATTGAGCGCGCCAGCCGAGAACTGCGTCGATGCCTGTGCATATGCAAGTCCACCTTCAGGTTAACCACCTTTTTATCGATACGGATTCGATAGCGTGAAACCGCCATCGACTAGACCGAAGCGCTACAATTGAGCGCATGACGCTAGACACTCCATTCAACTTCCAGCGCTGGATCGACGAGCACCGCCACCTGCTGAAACCGCCGGTCGGCAACAAATGCATCGTCGACGGCGATTTCATCGTGATGGTCGTCGGCGGACCGAATGCGCGCACCGACTACCACTGGGACGAAGGTCCGGAGTTCTTCCACCAGCTCGAAGGCGAGATGGTGCTCAAGGTGCAGGAAGATGGTCGCGTGCGCGACATTCCGATACGCGCCGGAGAGATCTTCTACCTGCCGCCGCGCGTGCCGCATTCACCACAGCGGATGGCGGATTCCATCGGACTCGTCATCGAGCGCAAGCGGCTGCCGGACGAGAAGGACGGCCTGCTGTGGTTCTGCGAGCAATGCAATCACAAGCTGTACGAGGAGTTTTTTACGCTGCAGAACATCGAGACGGATTTTCCGGCGGTGTTCGATCGGTTCTATCGGTCGCTGGACGCGCGGACATGCAAGCAGTGCGGACACGTGAATCCCGCGCCGGAAAGGTATCGCAGCTGATCGTGCTTTTAAGCCCTCCCCTTCAAGAGGCGGGTTGGGTGGGGATGGTGTTGATCGGACGTTGCGCCAATGCGAACACCATCCCCACCCCAGCCCTCCCCTTGAAGGGGAGGGAGCAGAGCAGTGAAGCCCTCCCATTGGCGTGGAGGGAGCAGAGCAGTGGAGCCCTCCCATTGAAGCGGAGGGAGCAGGCGCATGCTGCGTAACCTGTTCGAGCTGAAACCCCGCGACGTGCCGCTGCGCGTGGCGCTGCGCAACTCGGCCGCCGTGGTCGTCCCGCTCGGCATCGGCCTCGCGACCGGCCACGTCAGCGCCGGCCTCGGCATCGCCGTCGGCGCGCTGAACACGATGTTCCTCGACCAGCCGGGTCCGTACCGGCTGCGCATGCAGCGCATGTTGCTGACCGCGATCGCCGCGGGCATCTCTGCCTTCGTCGGCAGCGCGCTCGGCGCGAGCGCTGCGCTGATGACACTGGCAGCGCTGATCTTGGGCATCGCCGGCGGTCTGCTGGTGGCGCTGGGTCCCAACGCGGGCCGCGCCGGGCTGACCAGCATGATCCTGCTCGTGGTGACCGCGGCAACCCCGCGCGCACCACACGAGGCGCTCGCCGCCGCAGCGCTGATCTTCGCCGGCGGCATCCTGCAGATGCTGCTCGCGATTGCCGCCTGGCCGCTGCAGCGCTATCGCCCCGAGCGCCATGCGCTGGCCGCGTTGTGCCAGCAGCTGGCGGCGAGCGCGCGCCAGAGTGCGGATCAGGCGCAGCCGCCGCCGGTTACGCAGGCGCTGCTCGATGTCGAAAGCCTGCTGTACGGCGCGCATCGCGCGCGCGGCGAGGTGATGGAAACATTCCGCGTGCTCGCCGGCATCGTCGAGCGCATACGCCGCGAGCTGCTCGCGCTGGGCGATATCGAAAGCAGTGTCGACGATCACGAAGCACGCGGCACGCTCGCGCGCCTGCGCGAGTACGCGGCGCGCACGCTGAGCGGCCTGGCCGATGCGCTGGAGCGCGGCGCCAGCCCGCTCGCAGCCGCCGCGGCGATGGAAGGCTTCGACTCCGCACTTGCCGCGCTCGACGAGCTGCGCGCGAAGACCGCCGATCGACGCATCCAGCGCAAGCTCACGATCGCGCTGGCGCGCGCGAACGGACTCGCTGGCCAGCTGCGTGCGGCCCTGCGCAACGCCGACTTCGCCGGCAGCAGCGGCGACCTGCGCGCCGAAGCGGCCCAGGCGCGGCTGCCTCGCGCGCTGCGTCCGCGCAGCGCGCTGGCGACGCTGCGCGCGAATCTCACGCTGTCATCCGTCGCATTCCGCCACGCGATCCGCTGCGGCGTCTGTCTCGCCATCGCGGTCGCCGGCGAACGCGCCGCCGGCTTGCCGCACGGCTACTGGATTCCGATGACGACCGCGATCGTGCTGAAACCCGACTTCGCCGGCACTTTCAGCTTCGGCCTGCTGCGCGTCATCGGCACCCTGCTCGGCCTGGTGCTGACGACCGCGCTCGTCCACTACGCGTTCGGCAGCGACTGGGAGCGCCTCGCGCTGCTCGCCGTACTCTGCGTCGGCTTCCGCCTGCTGACGACCGTGCACTACGGCATCGGCGTCATGATGCTGACCGGTCTCGTCGTGATCCTGCTGTCGTTCGACGGCATCGCGCCGGGCGGAACGATGGTCGCGCGCGGCATCGCGACCGCGATCGGTAGCGCGCTCGCGCTTACCGGCTACGTGCTTTGGCCGAGTTGGGAAAGCCCGCGCGTGCAGTCGGCGCTGGCGGCGATGATCGACGCCTACCGCGGACATTTCTCCGCGCTGTTGCGCGGTGATGCGAGTGCGCGCGCCAACGCACGCTCGGCGGCACGCAGCATGCGCACCAACGCGCAGGCATCGCTCGAGCGCCTGCGCGGCGAACCGCGCCGCGACCGCGCGCTGCTTGCGCTTGGCGAAGGCGTTTTCGCCAACGCCAACCGCTTCATCCGCGCCAGCATGGCACTCGAAGCCGTGCTCGACGATGCATCGGCATTGCCGCAGCGCGAGCATGTGCTCGCGTTCGCCGCGCGCGTCGACGCCGCGCTCGCGGCGATCGCCGACAGCCTGCGTTCGGGCAACGCGCCCGCGATCGAGCGATTGCGCAGCGCCGAACGTCAGCTCGCCGATGCGCTCGAGGCGACACCCGGTGACGACAACACGCGCAGCATCGCCAGCGCGGTCGGCGACGCCTGCGACCGCATCACCGACAGCGTCGACACGCTGGCGCACCTGCTGCGGCAGCGCAAGCATGCCTCCGTCGAGATGCGCGAAGCGCAGCCGCCGCAGAGGGACGCCTAGACATTCGCGGCATGCGCGACCGCTGTGCGTCCGCGTTCGCTCCTGCCGGCAAGGCGTTGCTCCTGCCCCGCCCGCTTGCGCGGATACTCCGCAAGCGAGCTCAGCAGCAGCCAGTCCGGCAGCTGCCTGACCAGGGCTGAAGGACCCTGCACGAGTATGCGGCCGGCGCGAATCTCCGTTTTCATGTCGCGAAATCCGCGCCAGGCTTCGATGAACAAGCGGATGTCGGCCGCGACCTTCACGTTGACCTCGTAGCCGGGATGCTTGAGACACATGTCGACGACGCCGTCCGCGTTGACGAGCCAGAAGCGTCGGCAATCCTTCGGCGCGCCGGCGAACTCGAACTCGATCACCGTGCGCCCGGGCGGCATGGCCCGCGTGTCGAGTCGCGTGTGCATGCTCCAGAGCAGGAAGCCGGGGTCGAGATCGTCCTCGGTCATGTCGCGTGCCCAGTGCTGCCCCCAGACCGCGAGCTGCTCGATGATCGGTTCCAGTGCACGGCCCGCCGGCGTGAGCACATAGCTCGCCGCGGCCGTCTTCGTCGCTGCGCGACGCACGAGCAGACCGCCGCGCACCAGCTGATCCAGGCGTTTCGACAACAGCGACGGAGAGACGCGGGGCACGCCGCGATGGATCTGGTTGAACTGCGAGCAGCCGTCTATGACGCGGCTGACGATCAGCAGGGTCCAGCGCTCGCACAGCAGTTCTGCGGCGAGTGCGAGCGGGCAATATTGACCGTAGCCGCGCTTCATGCCGGCGATTCTTCCACTCACCCAGGACGGCGTCCACTACAGATTCCGTAGTAGTGGCATGGCTTGCGAATTGCTAGATTCATGCGGCGGGAGGTAGCCGACCATGAAACCCCTCACGATCCTCGTTGTCGCCGCGCTGGCCCTCGGCTCATGCGCGCAGCTGCCGACCGTGCACGCGGCATCGACCGGGTCCGCGCGCAGCGAAGTACTGGTGGCCTGGAACCAGCGCGTGCTCTCGATCGCAGAAGCCGAGGACGCGTTCCTGACCCTCAAGGGCGTGCGCACTGCCGCGATGATGCACATTGCGATGCACGATGCGCTCAATGCGATCCGGCGGCGCTATGCGGGTTACGCGTGCAACACGGCAGCGGCGGATGCCGATCCGGTCGCCGCCGTCGCGCAGGCTGCCTATGAAGTTGCGGTCGACCAATATCCCGCGCAGCGCGCACTGCTGGAGGACGATCTGCAGCGCTGGCTCGATCCGGTTGCAGACGGTCCGCGCAAGCGCGAAGCGATCGCGCTTGGCCATGCCTGCGCCGCAACCATACTCGGAAAGCGCCGCAACGACGGCTGGGATCGCAAGTCCGAATACCGCTGGCATCCGATGGGGCCTGGCGTCTACGCCGAGTTCCACGAACACAGCGGCACGCCGCAGGGTTTCGTTTTCGGCGCCGGCTGGGCGGCGGTCACGCCTTTCATCCTGCACAGTCCCGGCCAGTTCCGCTCGCCGCCGCCACCGGCGATCGACAGCGACGAATACACGCGTGCCTACGACGAAGTGAAGGAACTCGGGCGCTACGAGAGCGCATCGCGCACGCCGGACCAGACCCATCTCGCGATGTGGTGGAAGGACTTCGCCGAGAATTCACAGAATCGCCTCGCGCGCCAGCTCGTAACGGACGAGCCCACGGATCCGTGGGTCGCCGCGCGCATGTTCGCGCTGCTCAACATGAGCATCATGGACGGCTACATCAGCGTGTTCGACAACAAGTTCCTCTACAACCACTGGCGACCGTACACCGCGATCCGCTGGGCCGAAAACGACGGCAATCCGCGCACCGTCGCCGAGCCGCGGTGGAACAACACGCACCGCCACACCTATGCGTTTCCGTCCTATCCGTCGGCGCACGGCACGGTGTGCGCCGCGGCGATGACCGTGTTCGCGGACGCATTCGGCGACGATCGCGCGTTCACGATGGCGACGCGCGCGGTCGATTCGGCCGGCCCGATGTCGCCGAAGCTCGCGATGGTTCCTTCGACGCGCAGTTTCGACAGTTTCCGGTCCGCGGCGATGGAGTGCGCGATGTCGCGGCTGTATCTCGGCATCCACTTCCGCTACGACTCGATCGAAGGCAACCGCCTCGGCCGCCGTATCGGCGAATACGCGCTGGCCAACGCACTCACGCCGGCTACGGCAGCCCGATGATGCCGCGACTGACTGCGATCGTCACCGCGTGCGTTCGATCGTTCGCGCAGAGCTTGGCCATGATGTTCTTCATGTGGCCCTTGACGGTCTCTTCGGAGATGAAGAGCTGCTCGGCGACTTCGCGGTTCGACTTGCCCATGGCCACGCGTCGCAACACCTCCGCCTCGCGTTCGCTGATCGTATCGTCGGCGACATGCTTCGCTATTTCGGACGCGATTTCCGCAGGAATGACCCGGTTGCCCGCGGCGACCGAGCGGATCGTGTCGAGCAGATCCTTTCGTATCAGGTTCTTGAGCAGGTAACCGGCGGCGCCCGCCTTCATCGCGCGGCTGGCCTGTACGTCGCCCTTGTAGGTCGTGAGGACGACGATGCATGCATCCGGAAATTCCGAGCGGATCGCGATGATCGCATCGATTCCGCCCATCACCGGCATCTGCAGATCCATCAGCGTCACGTCCGGACGGTGCGTGCGGAAACATTCGATCGCCTCGCGGCCGTTGCCGGCTTCGGCGACCAGCAGCATGTCGGGTTGGCGCTGCACGGACGCGGCGATGCCCTCGCGCAGCATCGGGTGGTCGTCGACCACCAGCACGGATATCGTTCGCATCGAAGTCTCCACTGCTATCTCTCGCCGATATCGCCGATCATCAAACGCCTCAGCCAGGCGCCACGGCGATGCATAGCCTGCGTGCTGTATGCGACCGTCGCCGGCACGCTCAGTTCGACCTCCGTGCCGCTCGCCGGCCGGCTCCATACGTCGAGTTGCCCGCCGAATCTGCCCGCTCTCTCGCGCATGCCGGTGATGCCCCAATGCCCGGGCCTCTGACCCGCGCGCAGGATATTCGGATCGATGCCTCTGCCATCGTCCCGTACGCGCAGAATAAACCTGGCCGTATCGTATGCAAGCTGGATTTCGATCAGCGTCGCCTGCGCGTGCCGGATCGCATTCAACAGCGCCTCGCGCCCGATCCGGTACGCCTCGTCGCGGACATCCGCGCGCAACGGACGTTGCTCGCCCTCGACGAAAATGCGAATCGGCGGCGCGTCGCGCTGCCCGAGCTCCTCGACCGCCATCGCCAGCGCATGCGGCAGATCGCCCGTCGTTTCCATCGGCGCGCGCAGCTCGACCACGACGTCGCGCGCGTCGGCCAGGGATTTGTCGGCACGATCGAGCACCGCCTCCATTCTCCTGCGCAGCGGATCGTCCTTCGCAATGCTGTCGGCCTCGGTCTGGAAATCGAGGATCAGCGCCTGTGTGCTTTGCAGCAGCGTGTCGTGCAGATCGCGCGCGATGCGTTCGCGCTCGGATGCGCGCGCTTCCAGCCGGTCCTCGATGCGCGCGGACACTTGATGCACGCGCGCGAAATAACCCAGGCATGCCAGACCCGACGCGGCCAGCAGGCAGAGTACGAGGAACCAGTTGGTCTGATAGAAGACCGGCGGGATAACGAAGGCGAGCGTCGCGTCGGACTCGGCCCATACGCCGTCGCTGTTGGCTGCGGTGACTCGGAATCGATAATTGCCGGGACGCAGGTTCGTATAGAACGCCTGCCGGCGCGAGCCGGCGTTCTCCCAGGCATCGTCGTGCCCTTCGAGCCGGTAGCGGAACGCGATCTTCTGCGGCGCGATGAAGCTGAGCGCCGTGTAGTCGATGCGGATGTCGCGGCTCAGCGCCGGCAGGCGCAGATCGGCGACGGGCTGGAAATCCTTGCGGTCCGCGGTGACATTCTCTATGCGCATGGGCGGCGGCGGGCGCAACTTTTCGATGCGCGCCGGATCGACCATCTGCAGGACTCCGCCGGTGGCGAACCAGATGCGGCCGTCAGGCGATCGTTCGGCCTTCGGCTGAAAGTCGGGGTTGTACGGCAACGCGCCGTCCAGCGCGTCGAACAATCGATACTTGACGCGCACGGACGGATCGTTCCACCAGCGATCGAGCTCGGCTTCGGTGATCGTGACGATTCCGCAGCCGGTGTTGAGCCACAACGAATTTCTCGTATCCGCTATCGCCGCGAAAACATATGCGCACGGCAAGCCGTTGGCGGGGCCCAGGCTCTTGTGCATGCCGTCCTTCCAGCGCACGAGGCCGCTGATCGACGTGGCCCACACCGAATTCCTCGAATCGGCGAACAACGAGGTGAACACCGCGTTGCTTGCGTCCGGCCGCGGCATCTCCTCGAATCTTTCGTGCCGGGAATGCGCGAGCTTGCCGTTGCCGTGCCCGAGCCAGATGCCACCGGCCGGATCGGCGGCAAGACTATTGGGCTCGATGGCAGCAACCGGGTCGATCACCTCCTGCACCGAGCGATCGCGAATGCGCAGCAGCTTCTGCGGGCCGCCGACGACGATCGCCCACAGGTTCTGCCCGCTGTCCTCGGTCAAGCGCCACACGGTTCCGAGTTGCGCGCCGCCCGGCATCGTGACCGCCGAAAACTGCCCGTGCTCGTAGATGCTCAGGCGATCGTCCGTGCCGACCCAGAGTTGTCCTGCACGGTCCCTGAGCATGGAGGTCACGCGCCGGCCCGGCAGACCGTCTTTCGTCGTGATCGCCTTGATCGTGTTTCCGCGCAGAACGTCGAGCGCGCCCTCGTTGCCGATCCACAGGTTGCCGTCGTCGTCGGCGACGACCGAATCGACGAAGTCGGCGGTAAGGCCTTCGCGCTTGGAGAAACTCGTGATGTGCAGTTCGCGGAAGCTGTCCAGTCCTTTCGGCGTTGCCGCCCAGATCGTTCCTTCGGCGTCCTCGTACAGACTCGAAACCGTGTCGCTCGACAAGCCGTCGGCGCTGCTGAAGCGCTCGGCACGGCCCTGATACAGGCGATACAGTCCATGGCTGAACGTTCCGACCCAGATGCCGCCGTCGCGATCGCGCAGCAATACGTTGACGTCGAGATCGAGGCTGTCGACGCCCGTGGCTGAAAAAACCTTCCATGTGCCGTCGACGAATTCCTCGAGGCCCAGCCCAGGTCCCGTGCGCGCGATGCCGACCAGCAATCCGTTGGCAGTCGGCATCACGTCCGAGACGCCGAGGCTGCCGCCCGCGGACGCGAGGGTCTCGGGCAGGTCGCACATCGCGAGGTCGTCCGGCTTCCAGCGGCAGATGCCGGACGAGCTTCCGATCCACCAGTAGCCGTCTTCCGCCCGGGCGATCGCGGTCGCCCAATGGAACGGCATGCCGGTGCCCTTGTAGCAGTGGAACTGATCGCCGTCGTAGCTGCAGATCGGGCTGTCCCGATCGCCGGCGGCGAGATGCGCGCGCGCGATCCATATCGTTCCGTCGTCGCCCTCCGCCATCGAATCGATCTGTCCGCGCACGTCGAAGCTCGTCAACACGTCGTCCTTGAGACGCGCGATGCCGTTCTGCGTGCCGATCCACAGGCTCGTGTCGCGCGCGATGAACAGATTGTTGATGCGCGAATCGGGCAAAGCCTGGCCGGGTGGAGCGGTCCACGGCACGAAGCGCACACCGTCGAAGCGGATCAGCCCCGTGTTCGTTGCGATCCACAGATAGCCATCGTGCGTCTGCGCGACGGCGTTCGCCGGCCCGATGAAGCCGTCCTGCATGCGCCAGGCGTCGTGGCCGTACTGCGAGACCTGCCGCGACGGATTCAGCGCGCAAGCGAGCGGCGCCCACAGCAGGGTGAGCACGAACGCAAACGTCCTCCAGTGATTCACGGCACGCATCCCGCCTCGCCGCCATGCCGGGATTCTTAGCGTACTCCTCCGCGCGACGCAGCAACCACCCGAACGGGTTACCCGGCAACCCCTCGATCGCGGATAGGCATGCCGGGTACAGGCGCCTACGCTTCGATCATGCAAAGACTGTATTCGATGTTCCCGGCAGGACGGCCAGGCATTGGACTGCTGTTTTTGCGAATGTCGGCATGCGTCGTGTTTTTCGCCGATGCAGGAAGTTTCGGCGGAACGACGATCCGCAGCGGCGGCGCGATCGCTCTGTTCGCCCTGGTGGTCTCGCTGGGCATCGGCTTCGCGACTCCGCTCAGCGCCGCGATCTGCTGCTGCATCGAGTTCGCGATCGCCTACGGTGCAGCGGGCCCGCAGATTCTGCACTCGGCCATGGCGCTGCTGACTTTCGCGGCGCTGGCGCTGATCGGCCCCGGCGCCTACTCGCTCGACGCCAAGCTCTTCGGGCGCCGTCTCATCGTCTCCAGCAAGTCGGGAGCTTCCGACGACGGCTGAGGACCTCGACATTGGACGCGCTACCCGCTCGCCTGTCACCTGAAAGTAGTAGCGAAAAACCCCTCGTTGTCGCGGTGTGCCGTGCAGCCGCCGCTGCTACCTTGGCGCGCAGCATGGATGCGTCCCGCGAAGTCCCGGAGAAAACCCATGCCGTTCGTACCCCTGGATGCACGCCCCCTGTTCCCGACCCTGCGCTGTGCGCTTGTCGCGCTGCTGGTCGGCGGCGTCGGGTCGTCGTCCCTTCCCGCGGCTTCCGCGTATGCGCCGATGGCAGCGAGCGCGGAATTGGATCGCGGTCCTTTGCGCAGACCAGTGATCCCGCGGCTTCCGCGTATGCGCTGGGCAGCGAGCGCGGAATTGGATCGCGACGAGACGGACGACGAAGCGCCGTTCCTCGCCGAGAACGACGCCGCGATGAAAAAGATGATGGCCGACATGGCGGTAAAACCGACCGGCGACGTCGATCGCGATTTCGTCGCGATGATGGCGCCGCACCATCAAGGCGCCATCGACATGGCGCAGGCGCTGCTGCGCCACGGCAACAACGAACAGCTCAAGCGTCTCGCGCAGGAAATCATCGTCACGCAGCAGCAGGAGATCGCGGTGATGCGCCTTGCCGTCGGCGCGCCGTCGCCGTTGCCGGATGCGACCGCGGCGACGAAGAGCGCGCAGATTCCATCCGTACGATAGACCGTTCAGGAGCGCGTTGGTGAAACCCGTTTGTCTCGCAAGAGCCTTGTTGACGGCAACCGCAATCGCCTTCATCGCGCTCGCGCACGCCGGCCAGGCTCCCGCCGCCGCCGGCGCCGCGGACATTCCGCTCAGCCATCGCGATCGGGTCTACGCCGCCGAGCAGTTCTCGAACACCGTCTCGGTTACCGATCCGGCCGACAACCGACTGCTCGGCGTGATCCGCCTCGGTGATCCGCAGCCAGCCAATTTCAGCCCGCTCTACCGAGGCCAGGTGCTCGTGCATGGCATGGGCTTCTCGCCGGATCACAAAACCATCGCGGTGGTCTCGATCGGCTCGAACTCGGTGACGTTCATCGACACGGCGACCAACGCGGTCAAGCACACGACCTATGTCGGCCGTTCGCCGCACGAAGCGTTCTTCACGCCGGATGGCAAGGAAGTGTGGATAACGGTCCGCGGCGAGGACTACGTCGCCGTGCTCGACGCGGCGACGTTCGAGGAGAAGCTGCGCATCAAGGTGCCGAATGGTCCGGGCATGCAGATCTTCTCGCCCGATGGAAAATACGGATATGTCTGCTCCTCGTTCAATCCGGAGACCGTCGTCATCACGGTCGCCGATCACAAGATCGTCGGCCACGTGCCCCAGGCGAGCCCGTTCTGCCCGAACATCGCGGCGACGCCGGATGGAAGCCAGGTCTGGTTCACGCTGAAGGACGTCGGCAAGACACAGGTCTTCCAGGCCAAGCCGCCGTTCGCGCTGCTGAAGACCCTCGACACCGGCCCGATCACCAATCACGTGAATTTCGCGCACAACGCGCATGGCACGTTCGCCTATGTCTCGATCGGTGGCCTCAACGAGGTCAAGGTATTTCGTACCGACGACTTCTCGCTGGTGCAGACGATCCCGGTCGGCAAGTTGCCGCATGGCGTGTGGCCGTCCGGCGATGGCAGCCGCATCTATGTCGGCCTCGAGAACGCCGACGCGCTCGCCGCGATCGACACGCTGACGAACCAGGTCGTCGCCACTGTGCCGATCGGGCAGGCTCCGCAGGCGATCAACTACGTGCCCGATGCGGTCCCGCAAGGCGACGGCACGCAAGGCCTGCAGACGATCGGAGTGGCCGGCCAGGTGACACATTTGACGCTCGCGCCGCTCGCGGATCTCAGGAACGCCCACGCGGCGGAGCGCGCACCGACCAGCGTATCGCTGTTCGATCAAGGCCTGGTGCAGGTGCTGCAGGCCTCCGTGACCGGACTCGAACCAAAGCAGCCGTATGTGCTGGCACTGTCCTCGGACAACATGGGCAAGGGTTCGATCGAACCGTTGGCAGCGTTCATGACCAATCCGGCCGGCTCCGCCATCGTCAATGCGGTCGGCCCGATTCGTCAGATCGTGCGGCCGGAAAAGAAAAACTCCCAACGTTATCTCGTGCTGCTCAAGGGCACTCCGGCGGAGCCCGGTGCCCCGGTGCAGTTTCAAATGCAGTAGCGCGCAAGGACGCTCGGCGGCGGCTTCCATGCGACCGCTCTGTTGACTTTCCCCTGGAGGTCCCTCGTGCGTAACATTGTCTATTTCCTCGTATTCGACGGCTTCGCCGACTGGGAAGCCGCACTCGCCCTGTGCGAGATCCGCCGGCCCGGCGACTACGCCGTGCGCACGGTCGGACGTGCCCGCAGCCCGGTGCAATCGATGGGCGGGCTCACGATCATTCCCGACATCGCCTTCGACGAGATCGAATACGAACGCGCATCGTGCTTCATCCTGCCCGGCGGCACGTTGTGGGACCGCGGCGAGCAGGCCGACGTGACGGCGATCCTGCGTCGCCTGTATGCGCACGGCTGCGTGATAGGCGCGCTGTGCAGCGGCGTGCTCGCGCTCGCGCACGCGGGGCTTCTGGATACACGCCAGCACACCAGCAACTACGCGGGCTATATCGAAAACCACGTTGGCGCCTATTGCGGATGCGCGCTTTGCGACACGACGCGGCTGGCCGTGCGCGACGATCGCGTCATCACCGCCGGCGGCGTCGGCGGCGTCGAATTCGCGCGCGAGGTGATCGGCGCGCTCGATCTCTACGACGCGCGCGACACCGAAACCTGGTACCAGCTGTTCAAGCATGCCGTGCTGCCGCCCTGGTTCGCGGCAGCGCCGGAGGTCGTTCGCCATGTCCACACTTGATGATGTGTCTTGCGCCGAATGCGATGCGAGCACCGTGCTGAGCCCGTATCCGGATACACAATGCGACGGCCTTCCCGCTTACGTCTGCATCGAGGAGCGCCGCTTCGACAAGCTCGTGCGCGATCTCGACATCGCGCAGCGACGCAACGCGCGCAAGTCCCTGGCGATGACAACGACGGGGCATGACCTGCGCCAGCGCCTGCAGACCATCGTCCTCGCGCTGGACATGGCCGCGCGCGACAGTGCCGCCTCGAAAGATTGGCTGGAGCAGGCGAAGGAGGAGACTCTTCATCTTGCGACGGGCCTCAAGCAATTGGCGATTCAGGCCGAGGTCGACGGCGGCGAGGCGGCGCCTCCGCTGAATCGCTTCCCGATCGGCCCGCTGCTGCGGCGCATCGAGCGGAACTGGCGCGCGATCGCGGCCCACAAGGGGCTCAAGCTTCGCGTTGAGCCGTGCGGCGCACAGGTGCGCAGCAATATCGATTTGCTCGAATCCATCATCGACAACCTGGTCGGGAACGCGGTAAAGCACACGCGTGCCGGGACCATCCTTGTCGACTGCACGATCGGCGATGGCCGATTGCTGGTTTCGGTCAGCGACTCCGGTCCGGGTATCGGCGAAGACGACCTCGGCCGCATCTTCGATCCGTTCTGGCGTGGCAGCGCGGACAAGAGCGGAATGGGCCTCGGGCTCACGATCGTCCGCCGCGCAGCGGAACTGCTCGCGCACGAGATCGGCATCCGCTCGCTGGTCGGGCAGGGTTCCTGCTTCAGCGTGAATGTGCCGCTGGCGCAGCAGAGCCCCGCCAAACCCGATCCGGCATCCGCCCGGTCGAATGGGCCGGCAAGGCAATTCCGGGAAACGGCATCGCTGCGCTGACGCCGCGACGACCAAGCAAGCATCGGCAAGCGCACTGAGGCAACCGTCTCGGTGCCCGGCGCGCGCGCTACCCGCCACACACCTGGCAAGCGCCCATCGCGTAAACTTGCGCCTGCGCTTTCATGCGTTTGCAGGACCTCCGTGCTGAAAATCGACACCCACGCCCACATCCTGCCGCCGAGCTGGCCGAACCTCGCCGAGAAATACGGCGACGACCGCTTCCCGGTCATGGTCAAGACCGAGGGCCGCCACCGCATCTACAAGGACGGCAAGTTCTTCCGCGAAGTCTGGGAGAACGCGTTCGATCCGCAAGTGCGCATCGCCGACTACGCGAAGTTCGGCGTCGACGTGCAGGTCGTGTCGACGGTGCCGGTGCTGTTCTCGTACTGGGCGAAGCCGAGCCAGGCGCTGGAGCTGCATCGCCATCTCAACGATCACACCGCCGAGCTCTGCCGCAAGTACCCGCAGCACTATGCCGGCATCGGCACCGTGCCGCTGCAATCGCCGACGCTGGCGATCCAGGAGATGGAGCGCTGCGTCGAGCAGCTCGGCCTGCAAGGCGTGCAGATCGGCTCACACTGCGAGAACATGAATCTCGACGCGCCCGAGCTGTTTCCGTTTTTCCAGGCGGCCGCCGATCTCGGCGCCGCGATCCTCGTGCATCCCTGGGACATGATGGGCCGCGAGTCGATGCCGAAATACTGGCTGCCGTGGCTGGTCGGCATGCCGGCCGAACAGACGCGCGCGGTGTGCTGCCTGATCTTCGGCGGCGTGCTCGAGCGGCTGCCGGCGCTGAAGGTGTGCTTCGCGCACGGCGGCGGATCGTTTCCGTACACGATCGGACGCATCGAGCACGGCTTCCGCATGCGTCCCGATCTGGTCGCCACCGACAACGCGCGCAATCCGCGCGAGTATTTCGGGCGCATCTATTTCGATTCCTGCGTGCACGACGATGCCGCGCTGAGGTATCTCATCGATGTCGCCGGTATCGATACCGTCATGCTCGGCACCGACTACCCTTTCCCCCTGGGCGAGCAGGAACCCGGCGCCGGCATCCTCGCGCTTGGCCTCGAGGAAACCGCGCAGGCTCGCCTGTTCCACGGCACCGCGCTCGAATGGCTCGGCCTCCCCCGCGAACGCTTCGCACCGACGCTGGACTAATCCCATGAAATCATCCGCTGCGTTATTCCTCATTTTCGTCAGCACTCTCGCCTTCGCCCAGGCGAAGACCGACTACACGCTCAACGGCGACCAGGTGCGCTTTCGCGTGCCGCCGGACTGGAACGCGATCATGGAGAAAGCCGACGGCGATCCGCAGGCGGTCATCTTCCAGGTGCCGGACCCGGCGACGCAGGGCACCGAGGACACCGCGAGCGTGACCGTGAAGACGCGCAGCCTGAAGGCGAGCGCGGATTTCGCCGGCTTCATGCAGGACGAATTCGAGCGGTCCAAGGGCCAGGCCGGCTACGAGAACGATTCGGCGAACAAGGATGCGTCGATCCACCGCTATTACGTGACGCGCGGCAAGACGCGCTACCTGGTCAGCGACAACTATCATCTGGCCGGCAACGTCGCGGTCGAAGTGCGTTGCCAGCGACCGCTGCTCGATGCGACGCCGGCAGCGTGGAACGACGCGTTCGACGCGGCATGCAAAGGTGTCGTCGCGTCGCTGAAACGATGAGCGGGATTGCGTACGCATGACGACGACAAAGGAACTGGCCGCGGCCGAAGCCTACGCGCTGGCCGAAGACGCCGCCGACCCGCTCGCCCCGTTCCGCGACGAATTCCTGATACCGCGCAACGCCGACGAATCGGAGCAGGTTTATCTGTGCGGCAACTCGCTCGGCCTGCAGCCGCGCGCGACGCGGCAGGCGCTGATCGACGAGCTCGACGATTGGCAGGCGCTCGCGGTCGAGGCGCATTTCCGCGCCAAGCATCCGTGGATGCCGTACCACGAATTCGTGCGCGAGGATCTCGCCGCGGTGGTCGGTGCGCTGCCGAGCGAAGTCGTCGCGATGAATTCGCTGACCGCGAACCTGCACCTGATGATGGTGAGTTTCTACCGGCCGACCGCCGAGCGGCCGGCAATCCTGATCGAGAAGCATGCGTTTCCGTCGGACCGGTACGCGGTCGAATCGCAGGTGCGTTTCCACGGCTACGACCCGGCGACCGCGCTGATCGAGCTCGAGGGCGACAACGAGGACGGCACGATTTCGGACGCGGCGTTGCAGCGCGCGCTCGACGAACACGGGTCGCGCATCGCGCTCGTCTTGCTGCCCGGCGTGCAATACCGCACCGGCCAGGCTTTCGATTTGCGCGCGATCAGCGAGTTGGCGCATCGCAAAGGCTGCGTGGTCGGTTTCGATCTTGCCCATGCGGCGGGCAATCTCGACATGCATCTGCACGATACGCACTGCGATTTCGCGGTCTGGTGCAGCTACAAATATCTGAACTCGGGGCCGGGCGCGGTCGCCGGCTGCTTCGTGCACGAACGTCACGCAAGAACACCGCGGCCGCGCTTCGCCGGCTGGTGGGGACATGATCAGGAATCCCGCTTCAAGATGGGACCCGACTTCGTGCCGATGCCCGGCGCGGACGGCTGGCAGCTTTCGAATCCACCGATCCTCGCGCTCGCGCCGCTGCGTGTCTCGCTGGCGATCTTCCGCCGCGCCGGCATGGATGCGTTGCGCTACAAGTCGGTGGCGCTGACCGCGTACCTGGAACGGCTGATCCGCGAGCACCTCGACAACGTGCTCGAAATCGGCACGCCGCGCGAGCCGGAACGGCGCGGCTGCCAGCTCTCGTTGCGCGTGCGCGGCGGACGAGAGGACGGCCGCGCGCTGCTCGATCATCTCAACGAGAGCGGCATCATCGTCGACTGGCGCGAGCCGGACGTGATCCGCGCGTCGCCGACGCCACTGTACAACCGGCGCATCGATTGCCTGCGCCTGGTGCGCGGCATCCAGGCATGGGCAGCGCAGCGTGGCTAAGTCCGCGGTTACGATCGTCGGCGCCGGACTGGTCGGTTCGCTGCTGGCGACGCTGCTCGCCCAGCGCGGTTTCGCCGTCACCGTATTCGAGCGCCGCCGCGATCCGCGCGTCGCCGGCTACGTCGGCGGACGTTCGATAAACCTCGCGCTGGCCGAGCGCGGCCTGCACGGTCTGCGCCTGGCCGGCATGACCGACACCGTGATGGAGCTCGCGATCATGATGCGCGGGCGCATGGTGCATCACCGCGACGGCCACACCGAGCTGCTGCGCTACGGACGCGACGACAGCGAGGTGATCTGGTCGGTCAGCCGCGGCCGGCTGAACACTGCACTGATCGAGGCCGCTGAAGCGGCCGGCGCGCGGTTCGAGTTCGACCAGCGCCTCGAAGGCGCGAGCTTCGGCACCGATGCAACGCTGCGTTTCCAGAACGAAGCCGGCGAGGTGCGCGAGGAACGCGTGCCGTTCGCGATCGGCGCCGATGGCGCGGGCTCCGCGCTGCGCACCGCGATGAATGCCGTGGAGCCGATGGGCGAACGCATCGAGCCGCTCGGGCATGGCTACAAGGAACTGGAAATACCGCCCCGTTCTTCTCTTCCCCCGCTTGCGGGGGAAGATGCCCGCAGGGCAGAAGGGGGCAGGCTCGATCGCTTCGCGATCGAGCCGAACGCGCTGCATATCTGGCCGCGCGGCAACTACATGTGCATCGCGTTGCCGAACGCCGAAGGCAGCTTCACGGTGACGCTGTTCCTGCCGAACGAGGGCAATCCGAGCTTCGCCACCGTGGATTCCGCCGCGGACGCGCGCGCGTTGTTCGAACGCGATTTCGCCGATGCGCTACCGCTGATTCCAGACCTCGACGCGGATTTCGCCGGCAATCCGGTCGGCCTTCTGGCGACGCTGTATCTGGATCGCTGGCATCTCGACCACCGCGCGCTGCTGATCGGCGATGCCGCGCACGCGATCGTGCCGTTCCACGGGCAAGGCATGAACTGCGGCTTCGAGGACGCGGTCGAGCTCGCCGAGCTGCTCGCCACGCAATCCGGCGAAGTCGCCACGGTGTTCGCCGAATTCGAGCGCCGGCGCCGGCCGAACGCCGAGGCGATCGCCGCGATGGCGCTGGAGAACTACGTCGAGATGCGCGATTCGGTGGCCGATCCGGCGTTCCTGCTGCGCCGCGAGCTCGGGCGCGTGCTCGCCGAGCGCAATCCGGACCGTTTCGTGCCGCGCTATTCGATGGTCACGTTCACGCGCATGCCGTACGCGCAGGCGTTCGCACGCGGCGCCGCGCAGGATCGCCTGCTGCGCGAGCTGACCGACGGCAGGCAGCGCATCGACGACATCGATCTCGCCGCGGCCGATGCGAAAGTGCGCGAGCAGCTGAAGCCGCTGACGCATTGAGCATGCCTGCTGCCGATTCGATCGAGCGGATTCGAGCGCTCCTTGCCCTCTTTCGGGAGTCGCACTACGACGTCGACCTGCCCGACGGCGCGACCGCAGCGATTCGTGTCGGTGCACCGCTGCCGGAGCCGATCGTGCGCTGGATCGGAGGCGAGCGCGCCGCCGTCTACATGACCGCGTGCAATCCGCATTCGCAATCGTTGCCCGCTGTGGAAAACGAGCAGCGCCTCGAGCGCCTGCGCACTCGCGTGCGCGATCGCGGTCATGCGTTCCTCGAGGGCGCCGGGCATGTTCCCGGCGAACGCTGGCGCGAGCCGAGTTTGCTGGTTCGCGGAATCGATGACGTCTTCGTCGATGAGCTTGCGCGCGAGTGCGAGCAGAACGCTGTTTTGATGGTGCGCTCGCCTGCAGCCGTCGTGATGAGAATCTACCGGCCGGATTGGGAGACCGCAATCGGTGCCGCCGATGATATCGAGTGGGTCAGTCCGTAGGGTGGGCTTCAGCCCACCGAACGCGCACACGGTGGGCTGAAGCCCACCCTACAAGGTTCAAACATTCCAAGTGATGACGAAGAACGGCTGCGTGTTGGTGAACTACTGCATATCCCGCTAGCATTGCGCGCCCCATGCCCACCATCGACGCGTACGACCGCCCCGCCCTGCTCGAAGCCCGCCGTCTTGCGTATGCGCGCAACGACGAGCCGATCTTCGGCCCGCTGGATTTCGTCCTGCATTCCGGCGAGGTCGTGCTGATCGAGGGCGACAACGGCGCCGGCAAGACGACCTTGCTGCGCGTGCTGTCCGGCCTGCTCGATCCGGCCTCGGGCGAGATCCTGCTCGACGGCGATCCGCTGACGCTGGCGCGGCTGTCGCATCAGGTGGCATTGCTCGGTCATCAGCCCGGACTCAAGGGCGATCTGACCGCGCTGGAGAATCTGCGCTTCGCCGCAGGTGTCGGCGGACTTCGCCAGGGCATGAGACCGACCACCGCGCTCGCCGGCGTCGGTCTCGAAGGTTTTGCCGACGTGCCGACGCGGCAGCTTTCGGCGGGACAGAAGAAACGTGTCGCGCTCGCGCGCGTGCTGCTTGCTCCAGTGGGACTGTGGTTGCTCGATGAGCCGTACGCGAATCTCGATCTCGACGGGATCAAGCTGGTGAACCGGCTGCTCGAATTGCATGCGCGTCGTGGTGGTGCTGCGCTGATCACTTCGCATGGGGCGTATGCGTTCACCGCGGGCACGCCGCGACGGATTCCGTTGCGGGCGGCGGCCGAGGTCGCGCAATGACGGCGACAAACGGCGCGATCACCGCCACTTCTCCGTCATCCCGGCGAAAGCCGGGACCCAGTGCCTTGCTCCTGCGGGACGTCACGGAAAAGGCACTGGGTCCCGGCTTTCGCCGGGATGACGAGGTTGGGAGGAAGCCATGAAACCCGGCTCGACCTTCGCCGCCTGCTCCGCCCTGATCCGCCGCGACCTCACGCTCGTCTGGCGCCGCCGCGGCGACACGTTGAACCCGATCCTGTTCGCGCTGATCGTGACCGCGCTGTTCCCGCTCGCGCTCGGCCCCGAGCCCGACAACTTGCGGCGTATTGCCGCAGGCGTCGTCTTCGTCGCGCTGCTGCTCGCCGGCCTGCTCGCGCTCGATACGCTGTTCCGCGGCGATTACGAGGACGGCTCGCTCGAGCAGCTCGTGCTGTCGCCGCATCCGCTGGCGCTGCTGCTCGCCTGCAAAATCGCGGTGCACTGGCTGACCACGGCGCTGCCGCTGCTGGTGGTCACGCCGCTGCTCGCGGAAATGCTGAACCTGCCGCATGCGATCCAGCCGGTCCTGCTCGCCGCGCTGGCGCTGGCGACGCCGCTGTTGAGCCTGATCGGCGCGGTCTGCGTCGCGCTCACGGTCGGCATGCGCCGCTCTGGTATGCTGCTGGCGCTACTGGTTTTGCCGCTTTATGTGCCTGTGCTGATCTTCGGCGCAGGCGCCTGCAATGCGGCGCAGGCGGGACTGGCGTTTACCGCGCCGCTGTTGTGGCTCGGCGCGGGGCTGGTGCTGGCGCTGGTGTTGGCGCCGCTGGCTTGCGCTGCGGCGTTGAAGATTTCGCTGAGTTGAGACGGTCCTTGTCTTCCAGGTGCTCGACTCCGTTCCGTCCGTTCGTGCTGAGGTATCGAAGCACGAACGGTGTCGCGCGACCGTCCGCCCCTTCGACGGACGCAGGCCGCCCTGTGCTGAGCCTGCCGAAGCATCAGGGCGAACGGTCGGGATAGTTGATGACGTTGACCCCATGAATCGCCTGGTCCTCTGGTTCCACAAGATCGGATCCCCGCCGACCTTTTACCGCATAGCCGGTGCGCTGGCACCGTGGCTGTTCGGCCTCGCGATCCTGCTCGGCGCTTTCGGACTCTACGGCGGGCTCGTGCTGGCGCCGCGCGATTACCAGCAGGGCGATGCGTACCGGCTCATCTTCCTCCACGTGCCGTGCGCGTGGATGAGTCTTTTCGCCTATGCGTTCATGGCGGTCAACGCGTTCATCGCGCTGGTCTGGCGCATCAAGCTCAGCGAGATCCTGGCGATGGCGAGCGCGCCGATCGGCGCGGCGTTCACCTTCATCACGCTGGTCACCGGTTCGCTGTGGGGCAAGCCGATGTGGGGCACGTGGTGGACGTGGGATGCGCGGCTGACGTCCGAGCTCGTGCTGCTGTTCCTTTATCTCGGCGTGATCGGTCTTTATCACGCGATCGAGGATCGCCGGCAGGCGGCGCGCGCTGCGTCGTTCCTCGCGCTGATCGGCATCGTCAACATCCCGATCGTGCACTTCTCGGTGAACTGGTGGAATACGCTGCACCAGGGCTCGACGGTGCGTCTGATGGGTCCGTCGAAGATCAGCTCCGACATGTTGTGGCCGCTGCTGACGATGGCGCTGGCGACGCACATCTGGTTTTTCGCCAGCCTGCTCGCACGCACGCGCATCGGTTTGCTCGAGCTCGACGGCGGCAAGGACTGGGCGCGCGATGTCGCTCTGGCCGATGCACCGGCAGGCAACGGGGCGAAAGCGCATGGCTGATTTCTTCGCGATGGGCGGTTATGGCAGCTATATCTGGCCGGGCTACGCGGTGTTCCTGATCGTGCTCGCAATCGACGCGATCGCGCCGCGCCTGCGCCGCAAACGCGTGCTCGCCGAAGTACGCGGCAAACTGAAACGCAGACAAGCACGCGAGACCGCAGCATGACGCCGACACGCAAACGCCGATTGATCGTTATTTCGCTGGTGCTCGCGGCGGTCGTCGTCGCGGCCGTGCTGACCGTGTTCGCGCTGCAGCAGAACATGACGTATCTGTTCTCGCCGTCGGAAGTCCGCGAAGGACACGTGCCGCCCGACGCGCGCTTCCGTCTCGGCGGCGTCGTCGAGGAGCAATCGCTCAAGCGCTCCAACGATTCGCTCAAGGTCGATTTCGTCGTCACCGACCGCTTCCAGACCATTCCGGTCGAATACACCGGCATCCTTCCCGACCTGTTCCGCGAGGGCCAGAGCGTCGTCGCGACGGGTGCGCTGCAGAACGGACGTTTCGTCGCGACCGAAGTGCTGGCCAAGCACGATGAGACCTACATGCCGAAGGAAGTCGCTGATGCGATCGCCAAAGCGAAAGCGGCGCATGTCGATCGTCCCGCGGCGTCGTCGCCGTCCGGAGGCGCACAATGATTCCCGAGCTCGGCCAACTCGCGCTCATCCTCGCGCTGCTGCTCGCGATCGCGCAGTGCGTACTGCCGTTGATCGGCGCGCAGATCGGCAATCGCGCGCTGATGAACGTCGCGCGCCCGGCCGTCGCCGGACAGGCCGTGTTCGTCGCGCTCGCGTTCGCAATTCTCACCTGGGCGTTCGTGACGCAGGATTTCTCGGTCGAGTACGTCGCGGTCAACTCGAACAAGCTGCTGCCCTGGTACTACCGCTTCTCGGCGGTCTGGGGCGCGCACGAAGGTTCGCTGTTGCTGTGGGTTTTGATCCTGAACGTCTGGACCGTCGCCGTCGCCGCGTTCAGCCGCCGCCTGCCCGATGAATTCATCGCGCGCGTGCTCGGCGTGCTCGGCTTCATCAGCGTCGGCTTTCTGCTGTTCACCGTGCTCACGTCGAATCCGTTCGCGCGCGCGCTGCCGATGCCGCTTGACGGCAACGATCTGAATCCGGTGCTGCAGGATCCGGGTCTCATCATCCATCCGCCGATGCTGTACATGGGCTACGTCGGCTTCTCGGTCGCGTTCTCGTTCGCGCTGGCCGCGCTGCTCGGCGGCGAGCTCGATACGCGCTGGGTGCGCTGGGCGCGGCCATGGACGAATGTAGCCTGGGGGTTTCTGACGCTCGGCATCGCGCTCGGCTCGTGGTGGGCGTACTACGAGCTCGGCTGGGGCGGCTGGTGGTTCTGGGATCCGGTCGAGAATGCATCGTTCATGCCGTGGCTGGTCGGCACCGCGCTGATCCATTCGCAGGCGGTGACCGAGAAACGCGGCTCGTTCCGCGCCTGGACCTTGCTGCTCGCCATCTTTGCATTCTCGCTGTCGCTGCTCGGCACGTTCCTCGTGCGCTCGGGCGTGCTGACCAGCGTGCACGCGTTCGCCAGCGATCCCAAGCGCGGACTTTTCATTCTCACCTTCCTCGCCATCGTCATCGGCGGATCACTGCTGATCTATGCGGTGCGTGCGCCGAAACTCGCCGGCGGAGAACCCTTTGCAGCGGTGTCGCGCGAGACGCTGCTGCTGATCAACAATCTGCTGTTCGTCTGTGCGGCGGCGATGGTGTTGCTCGGCACGCTGTATCCGCTGCTTGGCGAAGCGTTGAACCTCGGACGCATCTCGGTCGGTCCGCCGTATTTCGGCTTCATGTTCGTTCTGCTGATGTTGCCGGTCGCGCTACTCATCCCGTTCGGGCCGTTCCTGCACTGGCGCGAGGGCGATTGGCGCGCGGTGGTGCGTGCATTGCGGCCGGCATTTGCGGTCGCCGTGGTTGCCGCCGGCATCGCCTGGTTCGTTGCCGGCGGTTTGCCGTTCAAGGCGGTCGTCGGCGCCGCGGCGTCGATCTGGGTCGGACTCGGCATCGCGCTGTATGCGCTGGCGCGCTGGCGCAATGCGCCGCGCGGACGCCGCTACACGCCGGAAATGCTCGGCATGATCTTCGCGCACTTCGGCGTTGCGATCTTCCTCGCCGGCGTGCTGATCGTCGAAGCGACCAGCATCGAAAAGGACATGCGCCTGGCGCCCAACGAGAGCGTCGCGATCGGTGCGCTGACATTCCGCTTCGACGGCGTCACGCATGCGCAGGGTCCGAACTTCACTGCCGATCAGGGCACGCTGACCGTTTCCAAGGACAACAAGGTCGTGGCGACGCTGAATCCGCAGAAACGCCAGTATTCGCGCGGCACGCAGATGCAGACCGAATCGGCGATCGATCCCGGCCTGTTCCGCGACGTCTATGTCGCGCTCGGCGAACCGATCGGCGCCGACGGCGCCTGGGCCGTGCGCATCTACATCAAGCCGTTCGTGCGCTGGATCTGGCTGGGTGCGCTGTTCATGATGCTCGGCGGTTTCGTTGCCGCCGCGGACCGCCGCTTCCGCACGCTGCCCGAGCCGAAGACGCAAACCGAGCGCACGGCAGCGACGACTGCGGCAGCGCCGGCCAGGGCCAGCGCATGAACGCGCGCCTGTTGCCTCTTGCCGGCTTCGTGCTGGTGCTTGCCTTGCTCGGCTTCGGCATCCAGTGGAGCCGCACGCACGATCCGCGTGAGGTGCCATCGCCGCTGATCGACAAGCCGGCGCCACAGTTCGCACTGCCGCTGCTGAAGGAACCCGAGAAGAAACTAGGCAGCGCCGACCTCGCCGGCCAGCCGTATCTGCTCAACGTGTTCGCCAGCTGGTGCTTTGCCTGCCGCGACGAGCATCCGATCCTGATGCGCGAAGGCAAGCGGCTCGGCGTCAAGCTGGTCGGGTTCAATTACAAGGACGAGCCGGCCGACGCCAAGCGCTGGCTCGCGCAGTTCGGCGATCCGTACGATGTGATCATTGCGGATCTGCCGGGCGATGTAGCGATCGATTTTGGCGTGACGGGTGCGCCGGAGACGTTTCTGGTCGATGCGGATGGGGTGATTCGGTACAAGTACATCAGTCCGATAACACCGGAGGTGATTGCGACGGAGTTGCTGCCGCGGATTGCGCGGTTGAAGCAGGGGGTGCAATGAACCGATTCGCCGATGCCGCCTCCCAATTGCCGTCATCCCGGCGAAGGCCGGGACCCAGTGCCTTTTGGCACGCGAAGGCGCTGGGTCCCGGCCTTCGCCGGGATGACGAAAAATGTGGATTCACCGCCATCCTGGGTATCGTCTTCGCGCTGGCGATGATGTTCTCGTCGCCCACCTACGCCATCGACCCCCTCCCCTTCAAAGACCGCACCGAAGAACTCCGCTTCCAGGCGCTGACCAGGCAACTCCGCTGCCTCGTCTGCCAGAACGAAAGCCTCGCCGATTCCAGCGCGCCGCTCGCCGCCGATCTTCGCCGCGATGTGTTCGAGCAGATGCAAGCTGGCAAGTCCGACGACGAGATCAAGGCCTGGCTGACCGCGCGCTACAGCGATTTCGTCCTGTATGACCCGCCTCTGCATGCGGGCACGTGGCTCTTGTGGTTCGGCCCGCCACTCGTGCTGCTGGTCGGCGCGGCGGCCGTATTCGTCATCGTGCGGCGCCGCGCGCGCCTCGCGCCCGCTGCGCCCCGCGCCGCGGTGCGTCCTGCTGCTGACGTCGAGGACGATTGGTGATGACGGTGTTTCTGCTGATTGCGGCGCTCATGATCGCCGCCGCGCTCGCGTTCGTGGTGATACCGCTGTTGCGCTCGCGCGACCAGGCGAATGTTGTCGCCGATCCCACGCACCGTTTGCGCGTGCTGGATGAGGCCTTGGCCGCCGGCGTGATCGATGCCGACGAGTACGCGTCGAAACGCGCAGCGATCAAGAAGACCGCGTCACGCGCTGTCGCCGCTGCGCAAGGCCAGCGTTCGCGCACCGCCTTCGCTGCGCTGCTGGCGGTTGCGCTGTTGCTTCCCGCGTCGGCGCTGCTGCTCTATCGCCTGGTCGGCGCGCCGCAGGCGCTCGATCCGGCGAACCTTGCGTCGCCACCGGCCGCCGAGCAGACCGCGGAACAAGCGGCCAATATGGAACAGGCGATCACCGGGCTCGCGGCGAAGCTCAAGCAACAGCCGGACGACGCGCAGGGCTGGGCGCTGCTCGCGCGCGCGTACCAGGCCACCAATCGCCTCGAGGAATCGCGCGACGCGTTCAAGCAGGCGCACGAGCACGCGCCGGATGATGCGGATCTCGCGGTCGAATACGCGCAGGCGCTGGCGCTCGCGGCGCCCGACCATCGCATCCACGGCGAGCCGCGTACGCTGCTCGACGCAGTGCTCGCCAAGGATCCGGAAAATCAGCGCGCGCTCTGGCTGATCGGTATCAGCGATTACCAGGACGAGAAGTACGACAGCGCGATCGCGACGTGGAAGAAACTTCTGCCGATGCTGGCGCCCGATTCCGACGTGGCGCGCAGCGTCCGCAACGAGATCGCCGAAGCGGAAGCACGGCGCGACGGCAGGCCGCCGCCGACGCCGGAGGGCGAATCGCCCGATGCGACCGCGTCTGCCGACGCTGCGCCGACGAGTCCCGAAACGCAGCCCACATCCGCTGCATCTGCGCCACGGCTGACCGTGCAGGTCGCGCTCGACCCGAAGCTCAAGGACAAACTCGATCCGGATGCCACGCTGTTCGTGTTCGCGCGTGCGGCCAGCGGTCCGCCGATGCCGCTTGCGATCCAGCGGCTCAAGGCCGCGCAGCTGCCGCTGACCGTGACGCTCGACGACAGCATGAGCATGATGCCGGCGATGAAGCTGTCGAAGTTCGCACAGGTCGTCGTCGGCGCGCGCGTGTCGAAGTCGGGGAATGCGATGCCGCAGAGCGGCGATCTGCAGACGGTGTCGGCACCGCTGGATGTGCATCGGGCCGAGCCGGTTGTGCTGCGCATCGATCAGGTTGTGCCTTAGCGCTGGTTCGATTGCCGAGTGGCGGTGCTGCGGGATGGGCACTCGCCCCCTTCCGCCTTCGGCACCTTCCCCCGCTTCGCAGGGGAAGGAACGGCATGGCTTCTTTCCCTTCTCCCGCTTCGCAGGGGAAAGAACGGCATGGCTTCTTTCCCTTCCCCCGCTTGCGGGGGAAGGTGCCGAAGGCGGAAGGGGGCGCGCTTCGGCGCTTCCGCCCACTCACGTCCAATCGCTGTGCTTCTCCTCGTTCGCCAGCGCCGTCATGGCATCGCGGTAACGTTGCATATACGCGGTTCGATCGCCCTCGAACCGCAACGACTCGCCGACGAAGATGTCGACGAAGAACGGCACGATGATCCATTCGCCTTTCGGCAGCGCCTTGCCCAGTCCGTGCGTGAACACCGGAATCACCGGTACGTCCGGCCGCCGCTCGGCAATGCGCGCGAGACCGGTCTTGAACTCGGCGAGTTGCTCCGGTTCGCCGCGTGAGCCTTCGGGAAAGAAGATCAATATCTCGCCGCGCTCGAGCGCGGCGGCGACCGGCGCGAGCAGATCGTCGTTCGCGTCGCGGCGCGTGCGGTTCAACGGCACGATGCCGACGACATTGAGTGCGAACCAGGCAAGCAGCTTGTTGCTGAGGAAATAATCCGCGGCGGCAACCGGGCGCACGCGCGGCAGCAGACGCAGCGGCAGCAGGCTGATCATTGCCATCGCGTCGAGGTGGCTGTTGTGGTTGGCGGCGATGATGGCTGGGCCTTTGGCCGGCAGGCGTTCGCGGTGGCGGACGTTGAGGCCGAGGACGAACAGGACGACGGTGCGGACCAGCACGCCATAGAAGAACAAGCGCAACAGGTAGCCCATCACTTTTCGCTCTTCGGTTGGAAGACTGTAGAGCCGTTCGGCGGGGAGGTTTGCGCAGACTGGTTCACGGCGTCGCCGCTCAGAAGTAGAAGAACGCCATGAAGTGGAAGAACAGCGGACCGGTGAACAACAGGCTATCGATGCGATCGAGGATGCCGCCATGGCCCGGAATCAGCGAGCCCGTGTCTTTCACGCCGATATCGCGCTTGACCGCCGAGATCGTCACATCGCCGAGAAACCCGCCGAAGCCGATCATCAACCCCGCCGCGATCGAATGCGCAGGCGTCAGCGGCGTCAGATACGGCGCGAGGAAGAACGCGATGACCGTCGTCGTCAACGCACCGCCGACCAGTCCCTCGACAGTCTTTTTGGGACTCACACTCTCGATCACCTTGTGCCTGCCGAGCGTGCGGCCCCAGACGTATTGCAGCACGTCATTGAGCTCGGTCAGCAGCACGACGAACAGCAGCAAGGCCGCCCCATGCGCCGCGATCGCCTTGCCTTCCGGCAGCACCAGCAGATACGCCAGATGACTGAGCCCGAACACCATCGTCATCAGACCCCAGTGGATCGTGCCGACGGCGCGCAGGAAATCCCTGGTATCGCCGCGCAGCACCATCAGCATCGCGATCCACAGGAACGCCCACACCGGGATGAAGATCAGGAACAGGTTGTACCAATGCATGCCGACCCAGACGTACTGCAGCGGCACGCACAGATACGCCCAGAACAGCACGCTGCGGTCGGCGCGGCGTGTCGGGATCAGCGAGAGGTATTCCTTCAGCGCGAGGAACGACAGCACCGCGAAGAACGCGATCGCGACGCTGCGCCGGAACGAGATGGCGACCGCGAAGACGAACACCAGCACCCACCACGATGTGACGCGTGCGGCGAGCTCGGCATGGCGGTTGCTCGCATCGCCGCGGCGCATGAAGGCGACGATCAGCGTCGCAACCGCGAGCAGCGCGACGACCGCGCCGAGCGTCCATAGCACGCTTTGCGGAATCCACAGATCCAGGTTCATGCGCTGCGCCCCTTCGCACCGACTTCCGCGAGCGCGCGCCGCGCGCGGTTGACGATCGTCGCGCCCGAGAGCGCGGCGAGTACCCACAACAGCCATGTCAGCCACTCGCCGCTCGGCGCGCCGAGGCCGAGCGCGAGACCGAGCGCGCCGAACACGAATGCGCGGTCGCTCTTGCCGAACGGGCCGTCGTAGCGGCGGCTGGCGCCGATCTGCACGCCGATCACGCCGGTCATTTCGACGAGGATCGCGAGGACGACGACGACGACGACGGGAATGGTCGGGAATTCCGCGCGCAGTGCGAGCGGCAAATACAACGCTGCATCGGCGAGCACGTCGCCGAGCTCGTTGAGGATGGCGCCGAGTTTCGAGGCTTGCGCGTGCTCGCGTGCGAGCATGCCGTCGATGGCGTTGAGGGCCATGCGGATGAACAGCACGATGGGCAGCACCAGCAGTGCGTGGTTTTCCGGGCGCCAGAGCAGCAGTGCGCCGGCTGCGCAGGACAGCAGCAGTGCGGCGATCGTTACTTGATTCGCTGTGACCCCGGCGCGTGCCAACGTCCGCACGAGCGGGCGCAGCAGACCCTGAAACGCCGGTTTCAGCTGATAGATGCTGGCCATCGAGCTCCCCTGCCCCTGTTGCACCAACGTCACCGCACTTAGTTTCCCCCACCTCGTCGTCCCGGCGAAAGCCGGGACCCAGTGCCTTGCGGTCGTGCGTCGACGTGAAGAAAGGCGCTGGGTCCCGGCCTTCGCCGGGACGACGAGGTGGGGGCTACGATGTCCGGTGACGCATCGCTACGTTACCAGACGGCGCTCAATCCAATCGACTTGGCGCCATGAACGCCGACCGCTACATTGCATCTCCTTCGCAACACCCACCGACGACCGCCCATGGCCGACGCCCGCCGCTTCTTCGACCTGCCCTCGCCCTTCCCAATGAAGCGCGGCGGCGAACTCGTCGGCGCAACGCTCGCCTACGAAACCTGGGGCACGCTCAGCCCCGCGCGCGACAACGCGCTCTTCATCCTGACCGGCCTCTCGCCGAGCGCACACGCCGCATCGAACGCCGACGATCCCTCGCCCGGCTGGTGGGAAGAAATGATCGGCCCCGGCAAATACATCGACACCAACCGCTGGTTCGTGATCTGTGCGAACACGCTCGGTTCGTGCAAGGGCTCGACCGGCCCGGCATCGATCAACCCCGCGACCGGCGAACCGTACCGCCTCGATTTCCCCGCGCTCACGCTCGAAGACGTCGCCAACGCCAGCCACGCGCTCGTCAGCGGCCTCGGCATCGAGCGCCTCGCCTGCCTCGTCGGCAACTCGATGGGCGGCATGAGCGGACTCGCTTATCTCGTGCTGCATCCCGGCAGCGTTCGCGCCCATATCAGTATTTCCACCGCACCACAGGCGCAGCCGTTTGCAATTGCGATCCGATCGCTGCAACGCGAAGCGATCCGCCTCGATCCGAACTGGAAGCAGGGCCACTACGACGACGAGCACTACCCCGAAGCCGGCATGTCGATCGCGCGCAAGCTCGGCGTGATCACCTACCGATCGGCGATGGAATGGGTCGGCCGCTTCGCGCGCATTCGCCTGGATTCCGACGAGCGCGCGGAAGAACCGTTCGCGTTCGAATTCCAGATCGAGTCCTACCTCGCCGGCCACGCGCGGCGTTTCGTGCGCAGCTTCGATCCGAACAGTTATCTCTATCTCTCGCGCGCCAGCGACTGGTTCGACATCGCCGAATACGGCGGCGGCAACGTCGCCGCGACGCTGGCCGCCATCCATATCGAACGCGCGCTGGTCATCGGCGTCGAGACCGACATCCTGTTCCCGCTACCCCAGCAGGAACAGATCGCCCACGGCCTCAAGGAAGGCGGCGCGACCGTCGATTTCGTCGCGCTGGACAGCCCGCAGGGGCACGATGCGTTCCTGGTCGACATCGAGCGCTTCGGCGCGGCCATCGCGCGGTTCCTGGCAAGCCTGTAAAATCGGCTGAGGCTTCGGGTTATATGGACATGGCTCGCGGTTATATGCGGCCGGTTTGTCGTAAGGTGTCGATTGCCCCCGGCCCAGTGATGAGGCGGAAAGGTTTCAAGCCTTGAGGCGGACCGGAAGCGATCCGATCCTCAACGCAACCAGCGAGTGACCGACCATGCTGATGCTAGATTTCCCCGGCTGCCGCCACCTGGTCCAATCCCTCGACCTGGCCGTCCGCCACCGCGACGAAGCCGCCGTCACCGAGGCGCTCCGCAAAACCCTCTGCAGCATCATGCGCGACAGCGATGTCTGCTTGCCCGACTGCGTCTTCGAACGCGTCACCGACCACTACGCCCGCCGCGAGCTCTACCGCAGCGAAGACCTCGGCTACAGCGTCGTCGCCATGACCTGGGGCCCGGGCCAGGGCACGCCGATCCACGACCACGCCGGCATGTGGTGCGTCGAAGGCGTCTGGCAGGGAACGCTGGAGATCACGCCGTACGAATTGATGGAACAGCGCGACGGCCGCTACCGCTTCGAACCGCGCGGCACGATGAACGCCGGCGCCGGCTCGGCCGGCAGCCTGATCCCGCCGCACGAATACCACACGATCCTCAACCCGAGCGATGACGCGATCGCGGTATCGCTGCACATCTATCGCGGCGCACTGACCTCGTGCTCGGTCTTCAAGCCCGACGACGGCGGCTGGTACGACCGTGACCAGCGCGAGCTTTCGCTGGATCGCACGCACTGAGTCCACGCGTGCAGCATGCGGCGTCGTGGACCGACGCGCAGCCGCTGCTATTCGAAGCCCGACGCAAAGATCCGGTCGTCGCCGATCGTCACACCGTCTCCGTCATGGTCCAGGACATCCGACGACGGATTGCCGTCGCCGTCTTCGTCCGCCATTCCGTCGCAGTCGTCGTCGATAAGGTTGCCGGGCGTCTCTGGGATCCCGCTCGCCACGCCGGGGTTGGTGTCGTCGCAATCGCCGCTGGCGATCGACTGGCCGTCGCCGTCCACGTCGCCGGTATCCATCGATGGCTCGCCGTTCGGCGCCTCGTCCGCGAGGCCGTTGCAGTTGTCGTCCTTGCGGTTGCCCTGGACTTCCGCGTGATCCGGATAGATGTCGGGGTCCGTATCGTTGCAGTCTCCGCCAGCCGTACCCATGACATCGCCTCGCACGCGCAGCGCATCCGGCACCGCTTCGGCAGGCTCGGCGACAGCGACGCCGAGAACCAGCGTGACGACGAGGCACGTGATCGTGCTCGCGATCGACCTTCCGCTCATCAGCGCTTCCTCCCCGTGGTGGGCGACGTGCACGACCGCGCGGGCGCGCGGATCGTCCCTCGATGTGAACTGCACTCTATGTGCAAACATCGTCCGGCACCAGTTGCCGCCACGCCATCAAACGCCGGACGCATCCGCCGGGCTCCGCGCGTCGGTTCGCTGTCCGTTCCTGCGCGCAGAGCGGCCTGACACGGACAGCGGCGACGCCCGGGCGGACGCGCGACCCTGACCGTACACACCTGGCACGCGCCTGGAATATACTGCGCACCCCGCACAGTCGCGCGCCCGGCACGCCCGCGCCGACTGCACCACCTCAAGCCGAAGTGGCGGAATTGGTAGACGCGCTGGACTCAAAATCCAGTTCTGGCAACAGAGTGCGAGTTCGATTCTCGCCTTCGGCACCAAGTATTTGCATCCCTCCCGTCGATACGAATTCGGTCGGCACTTCGCATCTTGGTCGCGAAGGCCTTCATCTCCGGCTCGTACGCGCAACGGCGACGCCTGATTGCGTGCCACGCCGCCTCAATCTCTCGCCGCGAAGCAACAGATGAAGCCGACCCGTTTTTCGGAAGATCGCGTCAGCGCTGATCCTTGTCCTTGTCGCCTTCCTTCTTGGGTTCGGACTTCGGCGCCTGTTTTCGCGCCGGCCCGGCGGCCGTCACCGTCTTGTGTTCCGTGTTTGAATGCTGCGGGCGGTTTGCCGGCGCAGCCTTGGTAACTGACGTTCTTGGCGCTGCCGCATTGTGCGTCGCTGGCTTGGTTGTCTCGCGCACGGGCCTTGCTTGCGACGAAGAATGCGCAACGGCTCTGGATTGCTTCGATTCGTCACCTGGCCCATGGTGGGGCGCATACGATGCGTGTGAATTGCCGTGCGCGGCGTTTTGCGAATATCCGGATGAATTCGGATGCAGGTTTCCGTGCGAACCACCATGCGCGGCGACCGGTTGATAATGCGGTCTCACGTGGCTCCAGCGGTCGCGCTCACCGTACCAGGATCGGCTGCGGTAATGGTTGTCCCAATAGGTGCCGAACACGAAGGTGACGACGGGAATGCCGATCTGCACTGCGTAGCTGGGCACCAGAACGCGCCGGCCCTGATATTCCTCCTGGAGAAAATTTCCGGCTACCCAGCCGCGATTGTCCCCCGCTGCGACATCGCACCACGACCAGCCGTCGACGCAGCCCTGGATGGCGACCGGGGTGCCGGCGCCCAGCATTGCGACGCTTGGATAACTTGAATCCGGCCCGGCGCGTAGATTCACATTGCCGGTCACATAGCCATCGGCTGCGAAGGCCGACGTGACTGCAAAAATGGAAAAGCCCATTACGGTTGCGGGAAGAATACGTTTCATCTGCTCGGCGTTCCTTGAATAAGGGTTCCGCGCGCGCGCACGCGGCGACATGGGACCGTCCTCGAACGCTGGATCGCGTCGCGGACCGATCGCCGTTCATTGCGTCATCGCGAGCAATGATGCGCCGAGCATAATGAACACCAGCGCCTACAAGCACCGCTGATCCATCAGGCGGGCGGCGCTCGTGTACTCAGCAGCCGCGGACACCGCCGACGACATGATCCGCGCATCGCGCAAGTCGCAAGACTTCGACTATCCCATCCTGCCAGTGAGGAATAGGATGGTGTGCCCGCAGCGTCCACTTGATGCTGAAGAAGCCGATGGCCGCTCTTCGATGCAGGAGACCCGGATGCCGAAACCGTTCGACAAGTGGACAGTATTGCCGCATCAGCCCATCGAGGTCATCGACGACAATATCCTTGCGGCTGAAGGCCCGCTGGGGAAGTTTCCGCGCCGCATGACGATCGTGCGGCTCGCCGGGCAGCGGTTGATAATTCACAGCGGCATCGCGCTCGACGAAACCGCAATGGCGAAGATCGACAGTTTCGGCAAGCCAGCTTTTTACATCGTGCCAAGCGCGCTTCACCGTATGGACGTAAAGCCATGGAAGCAGCGTTACCCCGAGCTCAAGATTGCTTGCCCACCTGGTGCTCGCAGCAAGGTCGAAGAACTGGTCAAAGTCGATAGCGTCGCCCCGGACTTCGGCGACCCGGCCGTCCACTACACGGTTGTCGATGGCACCGCGCAACGGGAAGGTGCACTCATCGTCAAAGGCTCGCAGGGCACAACGCTGGTGCTGAACGACCTCATCTTCAATGTTCGCAAACAACCGGGAGTGATCGGCTTCATCTTCGATGTCTTGGGCGTCACCGGCCCTGAAGCGAAAATGCCCAAGTTGGTCATGAGGAAGCTTGTGCAGGACAAGAGCGCACTGCGCGTCCAGCTGGAGCAATGGGCGAACCTGGATTTGAAGCGAATTATCCCGTCGCATGGTGCGGTCATCGAGGCGGATCCGCGAGGGGCCTTGCGAAGGTTTGCCGCATCCATGGCTTGAGCAGGCACTGACTGTGAGAAACGGGGAGGGAGGGAGCGCAGTCCGATGTCCCGCGAGGCGATCGCCTCCCTCTATCAGGGGGGATCAGGACGATCCCCATATGGGGGGTGGCGGCGCCGGACTATTGGTCACAAACTTCGACGAGGTGCATAGCCGAACAGCGCGCGAAGTGCGCCCCGGAATGCCCACGGGAGCAGGGCATCGCAGATGCTTGATGGTAATCCGGTGAAGCGGACTGGCCATCATGCACAAAAAGCGCAGCCCAAACATCCCAGCAGTCAACCACGAGGGGCAGCCATGTCAGACAACGATCAAGCTTCCGGTCTTCGCATGTCACGGCGAAGCGTTCTCGCAGCGGCCGTCGGCGTGGTGACCTTGACGGCTCTCGGTGCTCCAGCAATCGCCGCGACGAAAAAGCGCGCCGCGTCTCCAGCAGCCAACTCCAGCTCAAAGGCAGGATCGACCATGAACCACGTAACCACAAAAGACGGCACCAACATTTTCTACAAGGATTGGGGTCCGCGCGATGCCAAGCCGATAGTCTTTCATCATGGCTGGCCACTGAGCGCCGACGACTGGGACAACCAGATGCTGTTCTTTCTGGCGAACGGTTATCGGGTCATCGCGCATGACCGCCGTGGACACGGCCGTTCCACGCAGACGGCGACCGGACACGAAATGGACACCTATGCCGCGGACGTCGCGGCGCTGACCGACGCGCTCGATCTGAAGGGCGCGGTCCACATCGGCCACTCCACCGGTGGCGGCGAAGTTGCGCACTATGTTGCGCGCGCCAAGCCCGGCCGCGTCGCGAAGGCCGTGCTGGTCGGCGCTGTCCCTCCTGTCATGGTCAAGTCGGCCAGCAACCCGGGCGGACTGCCGATCGAAGTATTCGACGGTTTGCGCAAGGCGCTCGCGGCCAACCGTGCGCAGTTCTACATCGACCTTCCAACGGGTCCGTTCTACGGCTTCAACCGGCCGGGCGCGAAGATCTCGCAAGGGCTGATCAACAATTGGTGGCGGCAAGGAATGATAGGCGGCGCCAACGCGCACTATGAGTGCATCAAGGCGTTCTCCGAGACGGACTTCACCGAGGATCTCAAGAAGATCGATGTGCCGGTACTCGTCGCACACGGCACCGACGATCAGATCGTGCCTTATCCGGATTCGGGGCCGCTGTCGGTCAAGTTGCTGAAGCATGGAACGCTGAAAAGCTACGATGGCTTTCCGCACGGGATGTTGTCGACTCATCCGGAAGTGCTCAACCCGGACTTGCTCGCGTTTGTGAAGGCGTAGTCAGTTAACGGGGTCAGGGTGCCTTCGCCATTCCGCTAAGGCACTCTGGCCCCGTTCTCCATCTTGCGATCGCGCGATCGGGTGAGACGATGGCCGTTGCGATCCATCGCAGGCTCCGCGTTACGAATGTGCTTGGAAGATATCGCAAGCGCGCGCTGGCGCGCTCAAGCGTGCGCGCACCACGATTGATCAGGCCGGCGTCATGAATCCGTCAAGACCTCGGTGGCCCCCATGCGCTCCAATCGCATGTCTGACTCCTCCGCGCGCGCGGCTTCCGTAACGGACGGCCCGCCCTCCACCGACAGGTCCTTTCATGAACGCACGGCTCCATTCTTCGACGCTTCGTACTCTCCGCAAGGCGCCGCTGGTCGCCGGTCTGGCGCTCGCGTGTGCGGGCCTCACCGCGCACGCGGCCGACCGCAACCGGCCGACTTTCGAGCAGCGCCTCGATGCGCACCGCATCGCCGACCGCCAACACCTGGCCCAGCGCGCCAAGCCGGCGCGCGCGCCGGAACGACCGGCCGGCATATTGACGGTGTCGAACTGCGACGACGCCGGTGCGGGCTCGCTGCGTGAGGCCTTCGCCGCGGCGGTGTCGGGCGACGTCATCGACCTCACCGCGCTCGAATGCAGCACGATCACGCTGACCAGCGGCGCGCTCGCGACGAGCGCGAACGATCTCACCCTGAACGGCGCCGGCGCCGAGCTGCTCGCGATCGACGGCAACAACCAGGATCGCATCATCGATCACAGCGGCACCGGCACGCTGACGTTGAACGCGCTGGCGCTGCGCAACGGCTTGTACGATGGTACGGACACGTATTACGGCGAGGCGGACGGTGGCTGCGTGCTGTCGACCGGTGGCGTCACCCTCGAGGGCGTCGCGATCGATCATTGCAGCGCGATCGCCGGCTGGGTCACGGGCGGAGCGATCCGCGCGAGCTACATCGTG